>Ga0160419_100273_pt1 | contig 35752 bp, 28 predicted proteins | sample CelAP2metagpilot_2_FD_108196 | JGI IMG/M metagenome (GOLD analysis project Ga0160419, IMG submission 108196) | Phycosphere-associated microbial communities from Cellana algal ponds in Kailua-Kona, Hawaii, USA - Cellana AP2-4-25 metagenome pilot ... | reverse complement strand
TGCCGGAGAAAGCGGCTTCGGCACGGAGCGCGACAACACGTCACATTTAAAATGCCAGCTTTCGGTCTGGAGGGGGTGATACGGGCCGTGGAGAGAGGGGAGGGAGGCGGGGCCGGGGGGAGGGGGGGAGGACGAGGAGGAGATAGGGGGGGTGGGCGGGGAATCAGGAGGGAGGGAGAGAGGGAGGGGTCAGGTGGACGTGGTCGGGGGGAGGGGGGACGAGGGCGAGGAGGAAGGGAGGGTTACCGCGGTGGGCGAGGTGGGCGTGGTGGTGGAGGGGGGAGGTTGAATATTGATGATACTAACATGTTTCCGACGCTCTAAGGTGAGAGATAGAGAGTGAAGGACGTGGGAATGGCGTGTCTGTGTATTTGTCTGTGTCTGTATCCATGCTGTGTATATCTGTCTGTGTGTGTGTGTGTGTGTGTGTGTGTGTGTGTGTGTGTGTGTAGGGGAGAGTTGGGGTTAATTTCAGAAGTGTTTGCAGAAAACACAAGAGCTATAACGACAAACGATTACGACGGTCTGCAAGAGAAAAGGACAGAAGGGAAGGAGAAGTAAGTCTACTTTTAAGGATTAGAGAAATTAAAAGGGTAGGCAAGTAAGGTGACCCAACACAACAAAGGGTAACTACGGGGGAAAGGGCCAAAGTGCCACTGCATTCACTATTTTAAGAAAGCTCCACTGAGCGAGGATGAGCAGGGGGCTGGGCGCTCAACACATATATGAGGGAAGGAGGATAATGCTGAACGCCTGGTCTGTCGAGCGATGAGGATTGGTAGTTTTTCATGCGGCCCTTCGATAGACAGAGTAAGCAAGACCGACACGGACTTAAAACAGGATTTAACGACGCGAGGAGATGCAAGGAAATGAGAAAGCAAGCAAGCAACGACAACAAGAGAGACGAGACGCGGTTGTTCGGAAACCCAAGATAAGACAAGAAGAGAGAAGAGAAGAGAACAGATGTCTAGAAATCTTGAGACTCCGAGTCATTGAAAGAATGAACGACGAATGCTTCTACGAAGATAGATCGGTGTCTTGTTGGGATTCCGTCCTGGGGCGTACGATTTTGGTGTATGTATGCGTGAAAGGTGGCGCCTGCGTCCCCAATAACCAGTGTCTGGGTCCAACAGGCAATGCTAGCCTTGTCTAGGACGACAACGCTCTCGCACAGGGTGAATTAAATGTGCGCTTGGCTTTCCTTCAAGTGTATTGCGTTGGGGGCAGAGACGGCTGGTCAATGAATTTACCCATGGTGTGTATGTTCAATTAATACAAAGCAGGGTCACCTATCCTCGCTGTTGCACGCAACACACCGAGCCCGAACACACAACAAAACAAACCACCCAGGCTAATTACACGGTATCTATACATCCACCACAGGTACTATCATATTTTCCACAATTTTCTGTCGCCTTTCTCACACTGGGACGCCCCGTGAGCTTTGCCGCCCTTCTCCTCCTCGTCGGTCGTCCGTTGAGGCATACGTCAGAACTTCCAGCACATACTGCATTCGTCCCCACGCCTGCGCCTTCCTCCATGTCATCCCCGGCCAAATTGCTAAAGAAGAGCATTTCTGCCGCCAAAGACATAGCCGATGCGGCCGCCTCGGGAGACAAAGCGTCTGCCACTGCCTCCGCCGCGGCCCCAAAGAAATCATCTGCGTTGGAGCAGGAACGAAAGAAGTCCTCCCGCAAGCGCGCCCCAGTTGATTATAACGAGGAGCGTGTCGTTGTCACGGGAGAAGAGGCCGTCGCCGAGCAAAGCAAGAATAAAAAGCCTAAGGGCGGCGCCCCCAAAATTTTTTCTGGTATGCAGCCTCTGCCCACGCGAGACGCCGCTGGCAAGTTGCACTTTGCTGATCACCCAGACTTTACCCCGAACATGACGCCCAAGGAGGTGTTGCGCGCAGGAAGCTTTGGTGGGGGATATTTTCGTCCTATTCACTGCACGGTAAATGAACAGGATTTCAAGGATGCGCACAAAGAATTTCCCAAGGATTGGTTCGAGGGTTTGGACGTCGGGCGGATGATTACCTCCAAGACGTATCGCGCGGACATCAATACGTTCGGGGTAAAGTGTGGGGGAAGCTTGGAGATGTGGCAGTCGAGTGGATGGATTACGGCAATTGATCCCTATGGCGCGTTTCAATGGTGAGTGAGGGTGGGTAGGTGTTAAGGAGGGAGAGAGGGAGAGATGGAGGGAAGGGTGAAATATGCCCTTGCGTGGTTGTGAGAATTCATGTCCTGCTGAATGACTCACTCCCTTTCTTCTCTTCCTGGCCACCAAAAAGGTATTGCCGTTTCTATCTAGGCCGGCGGTCGGAAGACGACGCCCGTCAGATCTCGCGTTTCAACCAGGTGATGGGTCCCACGGGTCGCTTTCGCACTAATTTGATGAACCAAATCATCCGCAAAAATACGCGATGGGACGATGTGAATGTGTCACCGGTCATTCGACAGACGTTACAGCATTGGGGGTATCGGTTGACAGAGGTAGGACACGCATCAACACAGCTCCCTCTTCCCTTCTTTCCAGTCGCCGTACAAAGGGCAGCTTACTACACACCTCCGCAACCCTTGAAGATTACCATGTCAAATCCGCATTGCTGTATAAACTCACTTATCTCTGCATGCTCTGGTGTGTGTATGCGTCTCTTTTCTCCTCCTCCTGTCCTCTACTCTTCCTCGTTGCCACAGGCAGACTTCAAGGCTCACTGCAAGAAGAAGGGCTACAAGGTTCCGGGGTAAACCGTTTACAGGAGGAGCGGAAATGAAGCGTTGACAAGTTAGCGTCAGCGGGACTGAGGCGTTGAATCGGGCCGAAGCGACCGGGGAGTTGGAGAGAGACGAAAGAAGAGAGTTGCCGAGACAAGTCCATTTATCAGAACCTCACGAAAGCTTGGCTGCAATCATTCAAGCGGACAGAGACAAGGGAGAAAGAGAGAGAGAGAACGAATGGAAGTAGAAAGAAGCACAAGCACACAGTCATTTTTTTCCCCCAAACACATGACGAAAAAAGGGGTCCGGCGTAAAGAAGATATCACACCAGCCGGAAGGCCTACCGTACGCATTTAGGAACAAGTGTTTATTCTCGACACTCCTCTGGTTTTTCTCTTTTACTCTTTCCTTTTTATTTCAGTCTATCAAACCTCTAGTCTCCCTTCATCATCCACTTACCCATTCTTTCTTCCGAACGTCCTGTTCTTTTGCTTTCTCCGCGCCGAGCTCACAGGTCGCTTGCCGTGATTCGCCTTCTTGCCTCGCCGTGCGTTGCGGTTCAAACAGTCAAACCCTTCAATCTCGACAGGGTTGCCCACTACAACGGTCGGTTTGGTGGGTGCTGGTGTTGGGAGTGTGGTAACAACCGTCGTCGCTCGGCGTCCCAAGGGGAAAGTATGCTGCGCCAGGATTTGGAGGGAGATGGGGAGGACGGTTGTAGGGGTAGTGATTTGTAGCGGGAGCCGATTTACGGACAATGAACTGTCATGATATGATTTTTTTTTGTGATAGATGGGGTGAGTAAGCATGCTAAGACTTTGGAATGGTGGGCGACTACCGCACAGGGATGGCTGGCGTTGCGCGATGCTCACCGCAAGGCCACCCTCTCAGGGGAAACAGATGTACCAACCGGCTTGTCTGACTCATTCTGAGAAAATTTCTTATGCTGAACACTTATACGATCAGGCAGCTAGGTGTTCACAACAACAAAAACTGAAATGAAAAAATACAGCCGCATTGCCGTCCTCCACCCCCATCCCATCTTCCCCTCCTCTCCTTTCACGACGTACCTCATGAATTTGCTGCCTTGTGTCGACCACACGTTCACTCCGGCGGCTGCGGCATTTCGCATGCCCTGTAGGACCGATGCCATTGTGGTTTGGCCTGTGTGGATGTCGTAGGGATCGGGGCATGGGGATCGCAGTCGGATGGGAGGCAGATTATAAGAGTATGACGACGATGATCGAGGGGGCACACCAAATGAGGAACTTGACTTCATGCATTGCGTGGTAAGGCCTGTAGGGATTAGATGTCAGCGCTTATCCTCCAAATTTATGGATACCAACAAATAAATTCCAACGACGCTCATGTGGGGGGTTGGGTTGGAGGGGATGGTGGATTTGACGATAATCAAGACGCATCAAGACGCCATGATGGGATGGTGTAATGAGTCAAATAGATGGTGATATGAGCGTCAGTGGTACTTCTTTGTTAGTTTCGATAAATTTGGAGGAAAGCGCAAACATCTGACCCCCAGAGACCTTATCACGCAATGCAATGCAGCATGAAGGACACTTTCTCATTCGGTGAGTACCCTTTGACGATGGATGGTGTTGCTTGTCTCGTTGCGTCATTTTTCAGATGCAAAAAGAAATTACGCAAATAAAATTAATTCGGAAAGAGCTCGAGCTTACAGCAAACACGTGAGACAGAGGGAATGACAACGCAACCTTCTGGAACGCCGCTCGCAGCACCATCACAATTACCGTCACTGATGCCATGAACAACAACGTCTGATGTCTTCAGACCCCATTTTATCACAAATGTGAATTCACGAGAAAGACTTTCCTTCCACTCTTTCACAAGGTCCACAGTCACGAATTCCCGTACGCCTGACTGGCCGATATAACACTTAGACGACAACCTCAATCATTTAGTGCTAGTGGAAACGAAACCATGTTTGCTTAGCTCACGCACCGATTCACCCGTTCCTTGCTCAAGCCCTGTCCCCCCAACCCCACATGCACGCGATCACGGTCCTGCTACACACCCAGGTAGCATCAACGCAGCATTTAAAACAACTTATAAGTAAGTATGCTGACTACTTCGGGCCGTGGTGGCGGAAGCATGACCATGACTAAACCAAAAGGGCGTTTCCAGCTTACAAATGAGCAAAAGGAAGAATTCACGACCAGCTTCCAATTGTTTGACTCCGAGGGGAAGAACGCAATCGACTTGCACGAACTCAAGGTATTTAGTAGGCTGCATTGTCTCACTTTAGTGCATTAAACAGGCGCTCTTTTCTTCTCCGCGTCCTCTGATCCCACTCTCCTTCCCCCCTCCGACGAATCAGGTCCTTATGCGTGCCCTGGGTTTCAACATCTCCAAGCAACAAATTTTGGCCCTCGTCCGCGAGATCGACCCAACAAACCATGGCATCGTCTCTTTCGACACATATCTGGAGATAATGACCGATGTTGCCTCTCGCCGTGATCCCCAAGAAGAAATGAAGAAAGCTTTCTTGCTCTTTGCCGGCGAGAAGGGGTTGATCAATGTGCAGGATTTGAAGAGGGTTTGTAAACAGCTGGGGGAGAAAATGTCGGAAGAGGAGTTGGGGGCAATGGTGGCGGAGTTTGATAGGTGAGTGGGTGGAATGGTTCGGGAGGGTGGGGTGGGATGAAAAAGAGTGGAAGAGGTCGGATCCGTCAAAAGCGGAAGCTTGCAGAGACCAAAAAGATTTGGCGAGCTCTGCGCTTTGATAAACGTTTTCACTTCTCACTACCATGATGCATAACTACAGTCGTGCGTACTATCTATCTACGCAATCGTTTCTTTATTTCTCTTTCATCTCATCTCTCCACTCACGCACACTCCTTTCTCCCCAACAGAGACGGGGATGGCTCCATCAACGAGGAAGAATTTCTTCAAATCATGAAAGGAAGCGGTTCTTTTTGACAGCAACGCAAAAAACTCCAAAGCAGGTGAACAATAAGAACATGTGAAAAGAAGGAGGCGACACCGGAAAGCAGAAGAGGAGAGGGAAAACAACCAAAAAGAGACCTGTAACATGATACGCCATGCCCTTCCCTCGCAACCGCTACCTCACAAAGTGCTCTCCACCATCTCGATCTCTACTCCGTCACCACTTCAATTTCTTTTTCTTCTTCTCTAGTCTTTGCTTCTCCCTTGTTTTTCGATTTCGATACCACTACCTACTAAATCCGTCGCATTAAAGGCATGTACGCGCGTCCGTCCCCTTTCTCTCCTCCTGTGCACTATAGGCTGGATGCTTCGCGACAACGAATCTCCCTCCCTTCCTCCGTTCCTCCTACCCTACCGTCTATAAAAAAATAAAAGTGCTTCGAAGCACCACCCCCATCCCATGTCCCCCACTTTTTCCTTCCAACTCTACTAGACAAAACCTTCTCCTCCCTCCATTTTCCTTTCTTTCCCTTTCCTTTCTTCCCCCCCAACTTAACGCGCCGCCTCCAGCGCCGACGCTCCCGAAATGATCTCCACAAGCTCCGTGGTAATCCTCGACTGCCGCGCCCTGTTATACTGAATCGACAGCTCCTTGATCAAATCCTCCCCGTTCTTCGAAGCGTTCTCCATGGCATTCATCCGGGAGCTCTGCTCGGCCGCGGCACTTTCCAACATGCTGGTGAAAAGAGTCGTCGCTATCGCCATCTCGTACATGTCGTCAAGTACCTCCGTCTTGGTGTCAGGCTCAAACTCGTACTCCACATAGGGCTCTCCTGTCAACGCCGCAGGCGGGTACATCGTCTTGACCGTCGCTTCATAGGCGATGGCGGACCGGAAACGATTAAACACCACATGCACAGCATCCGCCTTGATCTGGCTCACATCCTGCGCCAAGGCCGCAGCGAGAGAAAAGTTGTAGGGAGTAGCCGAATCCGAGTTAATCTGCGTGATGAACTCCCCCAGGGGCCGGCCCATCGTAGCACGCCCCTTGTCACCAATGATGAACATCTGCACGTCCTTTTTCGCCTTGTCCAAAGCCGGAACCATGTTCTTCAACACACGGGCCAGAGATGAGTTGACTCCACCACACAGGCCACGGTCGGTGGTCACGACGACCAACAAGTTGGATTGCGGCAAGCTCTCAATATCCTTGGCGAAATCCTCCAGGAGAACGGGCTTGGGCGTGAAGCCATCCACCCACCTCTGGAAGGGACGCCCTGCCTTGAGACGGTCCTCGTCACCGCGCATTTTGGAGGCAGCCACCATCTTCATCGTCTTGGTGATCTTGTTGATGCCCGTCGTGGACTTGATGCGAGCGGCAATCTCCTTCTCTGAGGCCATACCACGCAGCGCAATCCTTATATTGAAAGAGGATAGTGAGGGACGGTTATGGAGGTGAGTTGTGCGGGAAGAGTGAGGAAGGTAGAGATAGAAAAGCGGGTTAAGACATGACAGGAGGGAGGGAGGGAGGGAGGATGCGAAATGCGTACGCCGAGGCTTCAGAAAACCAGGAAGAGGACATTCTCCCTCTTCTCTCTCTACTTGTATACATTGTACGCTATACACGCAAGACGCTACCATCTCTTTTCATACACCAATGCAGACGGGCCGAGAGCACTCCCCTCTCCCTCCTCTTGCTTTGATCACATACCTGGTCGCCCCGCCCAGCGCCAAACGGCGGGCGGCGTGCAAACCTAGACCGGCAGACATCGACGTCTCCCTGTGATGGTTGCGGGGGAAATGCACGTTTGGGTTGGAAGCGGTGTACAGGATGAATGAAAGGCGTTGAAAGTCAAGAGAAAGGAGACGAGGAGAGTGGTGGTGTTGGGAGCCGACTAGTGGGTGATTGGCTGGCCACGCAATGCCATTTCTCCGTCCGCCTTCAGAATCTCCAAGTCAACCCGGGCATGTTATGTTGGTTGAGGGGCGAGAGGGACTTTGCGCTGTAGGGGCGGGAGATGCATTGAGCGTGGCTTGGGCTGCCTCTCTGTCGCTAGATGTGTTTTCACGGCAGGGCAGAGGTTGACGCTTTGGGCCGCAAAATCGTCATTGTTAGTTGCGTCGTCGTGTGTGCGTCGCTTGTCTCGCCCTTGTTAGATCAACGTACATGACATGCATCTCTTACTCAAGCTCATTCTCATCTCCACGCGCAGCCGCCGGCGCGACAAACAAGCCAGAAGGTCAACGTGGTAGTCCTTCTTCGCAACTGCCGCCAGCATCAACGCCTCATTCCGCTCACCATAGCAATTCCTCGCCTGTATTTCTTACCCGCTGCCGGCGCAGCACAAGCATACACGCACGTAATATAAGATGGACGAAGGAGACAGCCTGACTGTAGGGAACACTAGTTCCACCGCGACAACCGTCAGCTCCAGCCTGAGCACTAGCGGCAGCCTGAACAACAACAACGCCCGCCGCCGGCCCCAATACTTTTTCCGGACCGCCGACTCTTCCACTGCCAATGAGTCCAGCCCCCGTTTGGAAGGGAATCCCCTACTCAGTGAAGGGGTTAGACTGCTCCTGTGGTCCTTGTGCTTTAACAGCGTGACGGCCTTGCTGGTGCTAGGACTGGTGGAGACCATTGTCGTCCCTGTCCTCCTGGCCACTCTCGAGCTCACACCCTCGCCGCGCATGAGCAAACTGTTGACTGCGGTTCTTACCGCAGTTCTTTTCCAAGGTGGATGGCACGGATCCATCGTTTTGCTCCTTGCTGTGGGGGGCGCAGCGGTGGGTCTGGTGATGGCACAGTGGGATGATGGATTTGTGCCTATGTTCATCTTTATGTACGTGGGCTTATGGACCTTTCTGCGGGCAGGTTCCAGTGGTGGGGATGTTGGAGGCTTATTGGGAAGTTTAGGACGCGGACCGCCATTAAGCACGGCATCGGGTGCGGTGAAAGGGATTTCGGATATTGACAGCACTCGTGGGGAGGGACCGTTGCGGTGGAGAGGACTGTGGGGGGCGTAAGAAGGTGGACGCTCCATCCAAAAGAATATCAAGCTGATAACAGATTGAAATTTCTGATGATTTCAATGAATTGTATCATTTTTTGTAGCATCAGTAGCAACAGCAGCAGCAGCAGCAGCAGCAGCAGCAGCGAGAGAGGGAAAAAACGATGCGAACAAGCAGTCAAAGCAACGACAGGCGCAAGTGTATGTGAGAGTGAGTGTGTGGTGTGTGTGTACACATTTACATTACGTATTTAAATGCCTTCAGACGAGGGGTAATATTTGTTTGTAGGGATTGTGAATGAGTATCTGCTCCCATGAAGAGGTTCACTCACAATTTTTTTTTTTAAAAAAGGGGAAAAAAAGGATTGTAGCTGCAGTGGCAGCTGTAGGTCAAGAAAAAAATGAACATAGAACGAGGTAGATCGGAAAACAAAAGAGCGAAGAACGACGACAACGACGACGATGGTGACGCGACAACGGTGTATGTGTGTATGTATGTATATGTGTGCGATAGAGAGAGACAGTAGATCAGGATGTTTTCTCCACTTTTGGTTCCCTTCCTTTACCCAAACAAATGCTATGGAGCGAAAACAACCAACCCGCAAAGAAAGAATGGGAAGACGACACTCCATCCTCCTGAGAAACGAGGTACGCCGAAAGGCCTGGCCGTTCATATGATAAGTCTTCTTTTCTTTCTTTTTGATACCCTTACTAGTACGCCCTCGTCCTCGTTCTCGTTCATCCCCGTTCTGGATTGCCTGATAAGACAGCTGCCACTATCGCCCCTCTACACAAAACTCCAACCCTCCTTTCCCTTCTCCCTCACTTCTTCTCCCTCCCACTTACGCCTCAAATCTACAACAAAAGAGTCAATGGGTCCTCCACCAAGGACTTGAAGGCAGTCAACCATTGCGCGCCAACCGCACCATCGATCACTCTATGGTCGCAGCTCAACGTCACGGTCACCCCAGGCACGACCGTATACACCTCCTCCCCTTCTCTGGGATCAACCGCAGGGACAACTCGATTCTCAATCGCCCCCACGCCCAACACACAGGACTGGGGAAGATTCACGATAGGCGCCACTGATTTCACACCGTACATCCCAACGTTCACCAGAGTAAATGTCCCCGACTGCAACGCCTCGCTACTCAACTCCCCTCTCTCCGCCCCTGCCACCAAGCCCGCGACCTCTCCGGATAATGCACGCAGGCCCTTCGTGTCCACGTTGCGGACAACGGGCGCTAGCAAGCCATCACCCACGCCGACCATCAAATTGATGTCGACCGCGTGGTATTGCCGCACAAACTCCCCATGCCAGCTCGCATTCGCCTCTGGGACCTTCTTACTCGCCAATGCCGCTGCTTTAAGCAGAAAATCATTCACAGACAATGAACCCTCCTCCCCTTTATTCAACGTCTCCCGCAACTCCAACAGCTTCCCTAACTGCAAATCAACAGTTAAATAATAATGAGGAACCGTCTGCTTCGCCATCGCCAGCTTTGCAGCCACCGCTTTGCTGGCCTCCGACAGCGGATAATCTGTGAAGTCCTTCCCTGGTATCGGTGCCGTCACATTCATCACTGACGCAGCGGCAGCCGCAGCGGGAGTAGCAGGAGCAGGAGCTGCAGCCACAGCTGTTGACTGACTGGCGACAGCGGGGACATATTCCCGTACGTCCGCGGCAACCACTCGACCATTCGGCCCCGTGCCCGGAATCGCCCTCAAATCATAGCCCATCTCCTCTGCCAGCGTCTTGGCAAGCGGGCTGGCAAATACTCGGCCGGGATGCCCTAGCAAGGAGATCCCCGCCGCAGCCGAGGCAGGTGGGGGACTGGAAGTGGGAGGAGGAGGAGGAAAAGGAGGGGAGGAAGCCGTGGCCGCAGGAGCGGCCGGAGCGGCAGGTGTCGTGGTCTTGGCAGGCGCGCCAGGGGCAGGTGTAGCGTCGGGAGTGTAGTCGGCAAAGGCGGCCACGTCCTTTGCGTCGTCGACAATGACCATAATGGGTTGCCCGACCTTGACCTCGCCACTACCCGCCTGTATCAGAATCTTGGCTAGAACTCCTTCGTCTTGTGCATCAAATGACACGACTGCCTTATCCGTCTCAACTTCGCACAGCACTTCCCCCGGCCCGAAGCTTTCCCCTTCCTTCTTGGCCCACGAGGCGATGGTGCCAGCCTCCATGGTGGGCGACAGCGAGGGCATCCCCACCACCTGATGCGACGGCAAGGAGCTAAACATCCGGCGCAAGGAGGGAGCGAAAAATTCGCTACCAATCCTTCTGGGGGTGCTCGTGCCAAGGACAGAACTGCTGCTGCATCTTCTACTCTCGATCACGCGCAGGGCCACCGCACAGGCGGCCGTGCCGGGGAAGCGTCGGGTGATGATAGTGCTCTTGCCGAGAGTGGAGCTGGTGCTGGTGCTGCTGGACCGGCTACCGGACGCCAAGCACACGGAGACAACCCGGCGGCTTCTTCCCAACCACGACGTCATGATGGGACCGCGGTGCCTGTTGGTTTATGGTTTATGGTGGTGTGGAGTAGTGTGGCTTCAGCGCTGGTGGGATGATCGTCGCTCCTTGCAAAGAGTGGCAACGGCTGGCATGGCTTGTCATTCATTCCAGCTCCTACCAAACGCCAGAGATACGTATGCAGCTCTTGGGCGTGCTATAGGAGAGCTTGAGTGGGTGCGTACCGATGCAATTGCCTTTAGTGGACAACTAGCGCGCGTGCAAGAGGGAGTTTCGAGATGCCTGACGGAGCTTAGGATTATTGCGCGAGACGACGAGGAGCGTGAGGTCGTATATGAGACCGTGTTTTGGGGGGAGGGAGTTCGAATGGGTTGTTTCTTGATCACTACTGGGTACAGCCAGGATGCCTGAGTGTCGATGTTAACATGGACATGATGCATCTGGTTAATCCCTAGTTGCTCCTTTGCTTTCGAACCGGGGGGGGTTGGAGGGTGGGGGAGAGGACAGTCTTGCGATGGGCATCAATCAAGGCATCCCCCAACTCTTTACTATAGTGTCACACCTCTGCATACCACCCACAGACAGCTATGCAGGCACCGGTGCTACGTCTACACACAAAGCCCGCAAGTTATCATCTGCACATTTTCTACCTCCCCATTTCACGCATTATCACAATCATCTGGTACCGCCTCTTCTGCCTCGCTCCATTCAGCAAGCAACACACCTCTGACATGCGTCCTCCCTCCCGCACCTTTCTCCTTAACAGGTTCAATACCTCCGGATGCAGTACTTCCAATTAAAATAGAAGTAGAAGAAAGCCGAACTAATGAGCCTGCCCCAAGGGGAAGACCGGAAGAAGCTGCAAGCCTGGCTGCAACGGCAACTCCGACCCCTGAGCGAGACAAGCCCCGTCATACTCAGCAAATTCGTATTGCAACTTTTAGAGGCTGCAGACAAGGGGGAAGCGGAAAAAAAGGCCGAGTGTTTGCGGGAGCTTGACTTGTATTTGACGCATACCACGGCCAAGTTTGTGGATCGTCTGTTCCACGCCCTCGAGACGGGGAGTTATCTGCACGAACAGCAGCAGCAGCAGCAGGAGCAGTTACTCTATGATGGTGGTCTACAAGAAGATGGCGAGCGCCAGTACAATCGACAGGGGGGAACTAACGACGACGTCAGCCAGGGAAGCGGGAGAGGGAGTCGGGGGCTAGGAGGGTACGAGGACGAGGAGGAGGAGGAAGAAAGAGGCCGAAATGGTCAATATGGCGAAGAGAAATATGAGGGTGATGGGTATCAGCAAGCGCACGGATCTGGCGTGGAGTCGGTAGCTTTCGCAGAAGATCCTTATGCGCATTATGATCGAGAGGGGGATGAGGGAGGGATGGAAGGAGTTGGTGGTAGAGGACGGAGGCGTGGAGGGAGCGATGCCTCAGCGTCTTCGGAGGATGACGACGAGGATGAGGACGAGAGTGAAGGGCGGAGGGGTGGTCGTGGTGCCCGGAGAAGGCGACTGGAGCAACGGAGCAGGAGCAGGAGTCCTGGTCAAAGAAATCCACCACCGCAGACTTATCCACCCCCGCAGCAGCAGCAGCAGCAGCAGCAGCAGCCGCGACAGCAGCCGTACCATCAACAGAGACTACCGCAACAACAGCAGCAACAGCAGCAACAGCAGTCACCCCACAGTGAGAGTCATTGTCGGGATTGGGATGGCGGACGGAATGTACGCTTTCCTTCACGGCAGCAGCCGCCGCAGCAGCACCAATACCCTCAGCAGGGACCACGGCAAGGAGTGCAAGGCGGCGGTCCTCTTGGTGGTCCTATAGGAGGAGGAAGAGGAATGATTGTGGGCGGGCCCAAAACACCACCACCACGAGGGTGGGATGGAGGAGGAGGAGTAAGGCGGGGTCCACCACCTCCTCCTCACCACATGCAGATGCAAGGCTCCCCTCCTCCCCTCCCTCATTACAGCCAACCTCGCCCTCCTCCTCTACCTCGTCACCATCATCCTAACGGCATGGGCCGAGGTGGACCCCTCCTACCTCCCCACGCTCCCCCGCACCCACCCTCCGTCTCCTCCTCCACCTCCCGTCAACCCCCCATGAATGGTCATAATGGGAGAGATTATCCTCCCCCTCCCTCCCACCCTGCTCCTCCTCCTCTTCCCTCTTCTATGCCACGTCGCCACGGCCCTTCTCCTGATTACGGTGGCCGAGGGGCTCCACCCCCTTCCCCCTCCTCTTCCGCCTTCGCGCCCTTGCCTCCCCACCCTCCCCCCTACTACGACAATGGAAGCAGGGGGAGAGGAAGGGAGGGGGTAATGGGTGGAAGGGGGGGAGCGAATCCATTTGGTATGGCAGGACGAGGAGGAGGAATGGGCGGAGGAAGAGATGGGGAGAGAGTTGTTCCTCCTCCCCCTCGTCCTCCCCTCCCACCTGGCCCCCCTCCATCTCACAAGGGAACGAGTGGAGGGAGGGAGGGAGGAGGAGAAGGGTGGGATAGGAAAAGGGATAGAAGCTGGGAACGGGAGACGGAAAGGGGTCTTGCACCACCCCGAGGAGGAGGACGAGGAGGAGGAGGAGGAGGACGAGGGCCGCCATCCTTGGGAGGACCGTACGACAGCCCCAACGGCGGCCCACTGCCACCACTCGCAGCAAGGGGAGGGGGGATGAAGGGAGGAAGAGGAGGGCAAATGAACGCCATACGTCCGGGTATACAGGCCTCGCCCATGAACGGACCACCACCACAAGAATCGCCACTCCACCACCCACTAGGCAGGGAGGGAGGGAGGGAAGGAGGAGGGGGGCCAGATGGCCGCCGGACAATTTTTTTGCTGAATGTTCCCCCCTTCCTAACACCCTCCCTTGTGGGAGACCACTATTCTCGTTTCGGCCATATCGTCAAGATCGTTTTCGAGCCGTTGCTTGGGGGGCCCAATAAGGGAAAAAACAAGGTGTATATTCAATATGCGTCGCACAGAGAGGCAGAAGCGGCGCAGGTGGCAGTGGATGTACCGATGGGGAGGACGGGCTTCCGGCCTATCATGGGGTATCACCACTCGAATCTGGTGGAGGCAGGGAGGCAACAGCAGGAGAGGTGGGTGGACAGGATGGGCAGCAGTGGAGGCGGTGAAGGAGGAGGGAGGGGAGGTGGAATAGAGGGGGCGAGGGGGATGCGGGTAGTGGATAAGCTGGGGGGGATTGCGGGTGAGGGTGGTGGAGGAGGAGGGGCTGGAGGGGACCGAGGACCACCGTTTCCTCCTTTCCCCTCTTCCAGACCTTACACACAGGATCGAGGAGGAGGAGGAGGAGGAGGAGGAGGAAAAGGAGGAGGGTACCCTCCTCCTCCCCGCGGGCCGCCGCCGCCTTCTTCTTTCGCTGGAGGGGTTCCACAAATCAAGCGACCGCGTTATGATGCCCTCTCTCACCACCACCACCACCACCAGCAGCAGCAGCAGCAGCGACTCCCCACACAAGCACAGCTGCAGCAGCAGCCGCGCCCACCTCCGACGGGCCACCCGCAGCAGCCGCCACACCCGCAGCAGCCGCAGAGTCGGTCTCCGTTTCTTCGTCCTCCTCCCAGGGGTGCACCCATCCCATTTGATTCGCGGCCTCCTGCACAGCCACCCCGCCCCAAGCAGCCTCCTAGAGAACAAGCACCGCAGCAGCAGCAGCAGCAGCAGCAGCAGCAGCAGCAACCCTCCTCCTCTTCCTCCCCGTCGTCTAACCCTCCTCCTTCCCCTTCCCTCGCTCTTTCCACATCCTCAACCACCGCAACATCCTCCTCCCTCCCTTCCTCATCGACCCACCCCTCCTCCGCCGCCCTCACTCGTCAACGCCTTGAGCTGGCCAAGAAAAAGGAAGCCATGTACAGCACGCAAAAGTCCCTCCACGAAAAACTGGTGGCAGCTGCGGTTGCTACTGCTACTGCGGCAGCAGCAACAGCAAATCCTACTGGTGTTACTACCGAAAACGCAGAGATAGAGAAGGCCAAAAAGGAGCTGTTGGACACGGAGGTGAAGTTGTTCGAGGCGAGAGAAGAGGTGCGGCGTTTGACGCAGGCGGTAGCACAATTGCATTTGGCAGGAGGAGGGGAAGGAAGAGCTGGGGGAGGGAGGGGAGGAGCAGGGGTAAAAGTGACGACGCATGCCCCTGCAGGAGGAGGGAGGGGTGGAGGGAGGATAGGTGGAAGAGGAGTGGGGGGAGGGAGGGGGGGAGGGTTGCGGATTGACAACCGGACGACGTGCCTGAAGTTGGTGAACAAACCGCAGGGTGTTGCTCCTGGTTCCCTGCAGAGCTATTTCAATAACTTCGGGACTGTGGAACATGTAAAGGTTCTGGTGGAGGGGAAGGGAGGAGGGGAGGGAGGGGAGGAGTCGGCGGTCGTGAAATTTGTCACGAGAAGGGCGGCCGAGAATGCGAAGGCGAATGCCAAGTACTTGGGCTCACATGCGTTGGTGTTGCAATGGCATGATGCTTCAGCTGCTGCTGCTCCTCCTCCTTTATCAACGACAATGAACGAAGCGACGACGGCTGTTGGTGTTGCTGCTCCCGTTGTTGAGGGAGAGGAGGGGGAAGGGGAGGTGGGAGAAGGAGCAGGGCAGGGAGGAGAGGAGGGGGAAGAGGGGGGAGTAAGTCTCTTGGAGCAGGAGGAGGATTTGGATGCGCTTTTTTCTTAATAACGAGGAGAGGAAAGGAGGTCAAGAAGAAAAATGCGCTTTCTTTAGAGAAGAGGGTGGTAAGGAGAAGGAAGCCCTGGACTTGGAGCGAGTCCGGAGGGGGGGAGGGAGGGAAGGAGAGAGGGAAGACGCGGACTGCGACAGATAATGCCCAAAGAATATAAATAGAAAGAGATGATAGGTGCAATGTTAAATTTCCCGAAACTTTTCGTTTCAAATAATTCACTTCATTAAAAATACACATGCACTTGGCAGGCTCCTGGCAACACTCATGCATACACCAATCTTCATTTTGTTTCTTCCGATGTATGTCCCTTCACTTCATTATTGAAAACCACTGCGCCATGGCCCTGGCGGGTCATCGAAGCTCCGATGATAATCTTGTGTGCATCCTCGGTGTTCCCTCTCCTCGCCACAGCACGACCAAAACCAGTCCTTTGCTCCTGTTGGATCCACGTCGTCGATTCGGGCCAGCCGACCCGTGTAGATGCCTGGGTGGTGATGACATGCTGTTGGGCCGTTCTCGCTGGATTTATACTGCTGGAGACAAGCACGGCAAGTCTTGGTGGCTTCGCGGGAGGAGGAGGGCGAGGAGTGCGAGGGGGAGGAAGAGGAGGAGGCAAGGACAGCCGTAGTGTTGGAGGAGGACGATGCGCGGTTCATCTTTTTGAATTTTCCCCGATTATGATGGTCGCACGCGCACGAGGAGGTGGAGAAGGAGGTGGATGAGAAGGAGGAAGACGGTGGGACGAAGGAGGCGGTCGACACCGCTAAGATTAGCAGGAGCAGGACATGCATGGACAGGAAGGGCAAACGCGTCGGAGATAGCCTCCTCACCATATTGCTGTCTCTCTCCGATCCTATTAGTGGGTTGTTTCAGCGTGGTAAGAGCTTGGTCTAGATAACCGGGCTGAATCTGAATAGGAGCTTTGTCTTGGGGTGGATGGAATGGGGTCATTCGATTCGTGCGTAAACAGTGGTGTCCTTTGCTGCCGTTTGGCTCTCTTCGAGGGGGGTACGTCCGGGTTGCGTACGTGGACGAAAGCGACGTGCAAAGCGGTAGCGATTCTACATGGGGATTTATTTGATTGTACGTAAACCCTTGCATGCCTACTTCATTGGTGACCTGGAAAAACGATGGACTCGGAAAAAAGGCATCGGTGGCTCGGACTAAGATAACTACAAACGTCGTTCCTACAAATGAATCTTCCACCAGACGGACAGCCGTCTGGGCGTGGTTTAATGAGGGTGGTGGGACCGTCGAGAGGGGAAGACGGAAAGTGAAGGGGAAAATGGCGTGGCGATGACAATGATAAGGCCAGAAAGGAGGGTTTTAGGTGTTGGGGGAAGAAAGAAGTGATGGAGTCAAAAGAGACCGGACGAGATTACGCATCTCCGTTCCCTCTTTGCTATTGGGAGCATACAAATCCTTCTTCTTTCCTTTTCTCTTTCCCCTTCCGATCTCGCACTATCATACATAAGGCTCTCTTGTTACTTGCCCTCCTTCACTGCTGAGGCATCTCCATAAACCGCTTTGAGCGCCTTAAGCTTTTGAGACTCGGGCTTGGGGGCAGCCTGAGGGCGGTCCTTGTCGTGATGATCCCTCTCCCTTCCTCGTTCTCGCTCTCTATCAGAGGTAGGGTTGCGTTGACGGGAGGAGTGAGAGGATGAGGAGGAATGGCGCGGAGAGCGGGAACGAGAACGACGGCGGTCTCGGTCTTGAGAGGGATGCTTCCTGCCTCGATGGGAGTAGGTGTCATGCTTCATTGACAATGATCCCTTGCAAGAAGTGGGCCGCTGTGCGTAATCCTTACCCCGTGCCGAGGCGGCTTCCCTCTCCCTCCTCCGAACGGCGTCCATCAGATTCTGCCCGAGTAAACTCTCACCTTCCCCTCTTCCTCCCCCCCGTCCTCCATTACCATCTCCGCCTTCATATTCGCTCTCATCGCCATCACGCCGGCGTCGTCCTCCTCCTCGGTCCGCTCGCGACCTGCTCCTGCTCCTGCTCCGGCTTCCACTCCTGCCTCTCTCCTTCTTCTTCCATCGATTGCTCACACTCCTGCTCCTGCTGCGACTCCGGCTTCTTCCTCCTTCCCTCCCTCCTTCCCTCCCTCCTTCCATTAACATCATATCCCCCAACCCCAACACCTCCTGGTTCCCATACCCATCAAACGTTACTAGAAATCTGGGTCCATCTTCCCTCCCGCCCTCCTCCTCCCCCTCCAAGACCTCACTAATCGCCGCCGTGTACCACGCAGGATCATTGTCAGCATCTTCGTATATGGCCTTCACTCTCACTCCTTCCCTGAACTTTCCCTCGTGTCGTCTGTTTGCTGAGGCCCTTTTTTTCTTCTCGTCCAACAGGACCAACCGCATTTTGATTTTCCGTTCAATAGGCACAGGGATCCTGGGGAGCATCGTGTTATAGTACTGTAACTCCGATAGCAACTTCCTCAACCATTGCCCAATAGTCATCACAGCGTTCGGGTCCGAGGAGGGGGTGAATTCCTCAGTGTCATCAAGATAAGGGGCAAACCATTCCCACATTTCTTTGGGGTCCAGGGCGAAGCGAAGGTAGAGGAAGCCGATTGCTCGGATGTAGGGGGAGTCTCCGTGGGTGAGCAGGCCGGTGATTTGTCTTTCGGTGAGGCGCATGGTGAAGAACCTGGCGAGGGAGGAAGGGAAAGTAGAAAGGAGCGAGGGTGTCATTGAATGCCAAATGCACTTTTCAGGAAACTAGAAGACTAGACTGAACCATGTTTTTCTACCCCACTCTCGCTTTTCCACTCCCTCGGCGGACTTACTTGAACAAAAGACAAAATGCCGTAGAGGGCACGCGGGAGGTGCCCGTCGCCCATGGCTCCACATTCGTACACTTCAGATAAATCTCATCAATCACCTCATGGTACGTCTGCAAGGGGTACAGTGCCCGGAAGTAGTCGCAGCTCATGATGTTGTTTGCGAGCAAACTGTTGACATTAAACGTGGTCTGGTTGCCGTGAATAGGCAAAGCTTTCGCTGAAATAGACTCAGGGAGAGGTGGCGGCAGGTTGGGTTGGGCGGCCTGGAGCTGCTCGGCCTTCCATAATGCGGCCCGCGACATCGCTTCGGCGCTGTGCAGAGGAATGGAGAGTGGGTGGAGAGGTTGAGGGCAACGAGACCAAACCTTGAGGTTAGCACAGGGAGAAGAAAATTTATGAGACACGGCGTGTCCACTATCTAGAGTTGTAGGAAGGAGAAGTGCAGCCGTCGTGCAGTGGCCGAGGCTCCGACGGAGGGCAGAGCAGGAGCAAGGAGCCAGAAGGGCATCGGAAGTATCGTGAAAGGCCGGCCGGTGCTTACCTGTTGATGGTGACCGTAAAGCAAGGCTCCAAAATGTGCTGCAGCAGGCAGAGACACCGGATATGCTGCCAGACGGCCCTGTACGACGTAAATGTCCTGTACGACGTCAATGTAGGGTTGTAAGTGTATGTGGGGCTTCAGTCACGAAAGGGGGCATCTTGCTCCTGGCTTCCTCCTTATCGCCGCTTGTTCCTCTGACTTCGGACGCCCTCCCACTCTCACCACCATCCCCCTCCCAAGCACAGATATACAAGGACAAAGATTTCAGCAATTGACTGGGCTAGCTGAAGAGGTACGTGAGGGCATGAGATTTGCGTTGTGGGCGGCAGAAGGGATGGAGGAGCTCGTCCTCGGCAGCAAGCCTCAAGACCAGGGCACATACCATGAAATGTTTTGGTCATGACACCCCCGCACCAATAGTGAAGGCTTGGCAAGCGCGCGTACGCTCACGACAGCTTTATTGTACCAGATTTTTTCAAAAAGTCATGGCGAGTAGGGCCCCGATCTCGTGTCGCCGACGCACACGTACAATCACTTCACGTTCCACCGCTCCTTCTCACCTGCTCCACACAGGACTTCGCTTTTCCGCCTTCCACTCAATGGCCGTACGCGATGGCCCTCCAGCAGGTGGGAATGATGTCACATTTCCCGTCCAACAGGACAAGAAGAAGGAAATCTGGAACGTGGCGACTTTTGCGCTCATGTGTGCGGACCCGTTTCTTGAGGGGACGGAGCTGGAAGTAGGGCACGTGGCGCAAGCTGCTTCGGTGCTTGGCCTTCTGATCCACAAGCTTTTGACAAACCGTGCAAGTCGAGATCGTCTGATCCTCTTTGGGGACGCAGACATGCGAAAATTGGAGGAAGGCATGCCGTTGCTCAAGGCGTGCATCGAGCTGAGCACTGCGGAGGTCAAGGATGTGGGCAGCTTTCAAGAGGTCTTGTTGAAGCTCGTGGCGGACATTCAGGCCTTGCAACTGGGCCAGACACTACTCGTGCCAGGAGGGTGGGATGGTAATGCGGGTAGCTCGACTGTAGTGCATTTGGTGGAACGAACATCGCAGGAGGCCTACGCCTTTGTTACGTGTAACTCGGGCCAAGGCCTGACATATCACCCGAGCACCCCTGCGGAAGCCCCAAAGATAAAGTATAAGACCTGTTTAAGACTAGAAAATATTCCGGAGGCACGCATGGCATCAATTGCATTCTGGGCCACCGCGTTGTCTCAATGGATGAAGGACCGTTCTGACTATCATCGGATGGAAGTCCTCTACGATGTGCTCCTCCCCTGGCTCGTCACCAGCGATTCTCCCCCTGTAACCACTACAGCCACTGCTGCTAATGGCCCAACGAATCCTCGTCTTCTCCTCTCCGAAGCCCTAATCGAGACGCAAAACGACCCCGCGGCCGATTGGCGGACGCCCGGACGGGCAGGGAGTGCGCCATACAAATCGTTGTGGGAGGCGCTAAGGTATCACTATCGACGACAGGGGCTGTCCGATGCTCACTTAAAACAACTAAGTTACACTTTAAGGCTGGAGCTGCTGGAAAAAGTGCAGGAAGATTTGGGAACGTTGAAGAATGGGGAGGTGGTTCAGCCACAGCGGCCGTACAACGAGGTGTTAGGAACGGTAAGGCTTGTCAATGCACAGCAGCAGCAGTTTGGGTTAGACTCTCTGGCAGGCTTTTATGTCGGAGTGTTCTTTGGATGTAATGCCTCGGCGTCCTGCTCTTCCTTCATGCGTTTTCTTGCCACGACCTACGAACGTGTTCGGGCACGGGCCGCTACTGCTACTGCTGCAGGCGCTCAAGTCATGCCGTTTTGTGTGTTGTACGTGAGCCAAGATCGGTCAGGAGCGGAGTTTTGGGAATTCTTCAGGAGCATGCCGGAGACGTGGTTGGCGATTCCTTACCCTGAGAATGCGTTGAGGGCGGAGGTAAGTCATTTGTTCAATGCGAGCAGTGTGCCTACTTTGATCATGGTGGCTCCAGATGGGAGGGTGATCACTGCAGAAGGGCGTGCACGGGTGCTAGCGGACCCGATGGGGGAGCATTTTCCCTGGAGCGCGCCACCTATTCCAGTCGCTGCTATGGCTGGACAGGGGAATGAAGGAGAAGTAGCAGCACCAGTAGAGGCAGCAGGACAAGGGCCCTCGATAAGCAGCAAGGAAGCACAATTAATTCGGTATTGCTGTCGGAATGTTGCCTTGCGCGCCGTGAAGGAAAATAGAGATGGGAGGTTGGGATTGGAGGGGTTGAAGGGGGTGAGGGAGATGGTGGAATTTGTAGAGCGGGAGGTGGAGAGTTTGCCTTTGGAAGACGAGACCGGCACGGGTGATGGCTGCTTGCCGCCTTGCTTGGCGATAGAGGCCGAGTGTGGGACTGGTGTTCATGAGGGTGATGATAGATCTTCCTCCTATGTGCATGCCTTGCCGGGCTTTGATCTGTTGAAAGGAAGGGGGATGGAGGAGTATGCAGGGAAGGCTGCTGCTGCCCGTCACCCTCAGCTGGCTAATCTATTAGAGGTCCCTGAGAGCGTGTCATCGCCCGAGCTGGCAATCGCGGCGTTGATGCGCTGCGAAGGGGTAGTGCGCCGGTTGTTGGAACGGGCAAGGGATGGTTCCTCGTCGTCTCGTCTGATTCTGCAGTTGCAAGCGCTTCATTTGATAGACGCGGTGTTCACGCAAGTGATGCCCTTGCCCAAGGCTCCAGACGCCCCGGACGCCGCCACGTGCATATGGCGGATGGGCCTTTCGCGGGACACACAACGGCGAGCGCTCACCCTGGTTTACTCTCTCCTTTTAACCTATGCGACGCTTTGGCAAGCTTTCGACCTTCCTCCTCGCTCTGCGGAGTGTGAGCGGGCCTTGGTGGCTGCGGCAGCATTGGCGCTCTTCGATCGGTTGTTGCGGACCCCAGCTTTGGATGATCCTCTGGCAGTAACCGCGGTAATGGCGGACGATGGTGGGTATTATCTCGCTAGCTCTGTCACCCAGGGGAGCAAGAGCGTGGAGGTGCTCGCGGCCCGGTTGGAGCTCACTCGACCTGAGCACACGGTGGCGAGGGCGCAGGTTTTGGCGTATCTGACGGGGGTACATAAGGCAAATCGATGTCCGTTGTTTGAAATGCGGCAGCCGGCGCAGGTGGAGTTCAAGAAATACGGGGGGAGCGTGTCTTTTCTTCGAAGATTGTTGGAGAGGTGTGGTTATGAGTTGATTCCACGAGATAATCCTGACCCGCCTACTGAGATGGAAGCACTGATGGAATGGATGCTTGGTGATACGACCCCGTTGGCGAACGAGCACCCGGAATATGCCTTGACAAGGGACGTGGTTGCACTGTACAAGTTTTTGTCAACGATGGAGAGTCGGGAAGCGGAGTTGATGCGACGGAGAGTGAGTTCGGAGGATAACCGATATATGTCTTGGTCCTTGTCCTTTGATGATGAGGGAGGGGGAATGTTCGCCCACTCTTTGCACCCGACGCCGCTGAGGTGGGAAGTGACGAATTTTAGGGGTACGGATAAAGATACGGCGGACGTGAGTATTGTTGGATTTGGTGGACGGAAGTTGCTGTGGGGGGAGGGGATGGCGGTGCAGAGTCCAGCGGATGTGGGAAGGTTGTTGCCAGGGTTGGCAATGGCCAGTGAGGACGACGTATTGCATGCGGAGAAGCTGCCGATGTTCGGGGATACTCTGAGTAGGGAGGAATCGGAGACCTTGCTTTCGTATCTGACAGTGGAATATATCCGAATCCCCCTCGTGGTCAGCTTTTTCGCCTCGCGCGATCGACATACCTATCTTTTTCACCCTGAGCTGCAGGCGCTGTTGCGGTCTGTGCTCTTCGAGCCAGGCGCATGGGTTGCACCTTACAGACATCGACCTGTGACTGTTGTCCCTGTCCGACGGACGACAGAGCAGAAGCGACAAGATGATCTTGCGCACATGATGAGTGCAAAGCGGGCTCGACAAGGGGAAAAGGAGGAAGGGATTCTTGCCACCACCCCTGGGTTGTTGCTTAATGAGTTGGAGCATGCGCCCGGTGGAGTACTTGAGCCGCTGTTGGCCATGTTTCAGTCAATTACTGACCTAGCCAAGGCCTCGGTAAACTCTCCCGAAGCTTCTTACATCCTTTACATGCTCAGCCTAGCCGTTGCTATTGAGGGGTATGTCTTACATGCCCTAAAGTCGATAACTGCGGTTCTAGCAAGAGCAGCAGCAACATCAGGAGCAGCGTCGGAAGGAAATGGTGGTGGTGGTAGTGATGTTGGTGGTGCTGCTGCTGCTCGACAGCAGACGGATAGCATGAGAGATTCAAGGCTGCGGGTGCAGGAGGAACTGAGAGATTACCGCAATCGTTTGGCTCGTTTTTTGCACGGCCCGGCTGCAGAGACGCTCGAGAGGTGGAGAGTGGAGGCGGAGGGGCATCAGGACATGCCCACAGCGTCGGTTGTCTTGGCATTTCGGGCGTTGCTTTGGTCAAATCTGCAGCCGGAGGAGTATACACCGGAAGCGGCTGCGATCCTGCTGGCTTCCTTGGCATATGTTCATAATTGGCATGGATTTGGGCTGGGAAAGGTGCTTGCAGCAGGTGGAGGATGGGGAGGGGTGGAAGGAGGGGATGATGAGCAGAGATTGATGCGGTTTTTGCAAGCGTATGGAGTGGACACGTCGCATGTTCGCCCGGGGAGTTTAAAGGGATATTTAACGGGGCGGCCATTGTTTTTGAGGTTGGGGAGGCAGACGATAAGGGCCCCAGTGTTGGGTTTGGATGCTCGGACGATTGCCACTCAACGAATCCCGCCGGCAGATGTGCCTGAGTATGAGTTGCTGGGGACTTTGCAAAGGCAACGACGGGCCCTGGTCGCATATCTTCAAGGAATAGATGGAGGAGAACGAGATGCCATCCTGACGGCTGTGGTGAGGGAGGCATTGCGAAAACCAGCCTTGGAGCAAACGACCTGGCAGGCGGGGATTGGTGGGGAGGGAGACCACCACCACCACCAGCAGCAGCAGGGGGGGGGAGGTATGCCTGGACAGTATCACGCATCGGAGGAGGAATTGACGTTAGATGTGCAAGGGGCTGAAATTTTGTGGCGGAATGATGGATTAAGGCCCGTACCGGACTCAATGACGCAAATGGGTGATTATGAAGCGTTATTTGGGAAGGAATCGTTGCAATGTGGGATTGTAAGGAGAGAGGAACATCGTCATTGGGTGCACGTGGTAGGGACGGAATGCGACTTGATAGAGTGGGATGAACCTTCATCAGAGAAGCAGGGAGTGGGCATGCCGGAAGAGCCACCTGTGATGGAGAAGGCGAAAATGCAAGGAGGAGGAAACCACGAAGGAGGGAGAAATTTACCAATGTTTTGGGAATGTGCGGCTTGTACAATTTGGAATGAAGGAGGAGAGAGCTGTAATGTATGTCAGACGCGTCGCTCTGGTTTGCCACCGCCGCCACCGCCGCCTTCTTTGAGGGTTGCGGGTGGGAGAGGGGTAAGAGGGCGGTCTCGTCGTGGGCGCTCGGCGGGACCCGTGATGGGAGGAGCGGGGGGGCATTTTGGTTATGGACGATTTGCTCTTGGCTTAGATGATGAGGAGGAGGACGGGGAGGAGGTGCCATTGCCGCCGGTGTTGCAGTACCGAGGGGTGACGTACGATCGGTTGTTCAATCCGGAGGCGGCGGAGCCTCATCCGTACCAGCAGGAGAGGTGGATGATAGAGATGCTGTTGGCTCTGTATGCGGGGGATGATAAGATGCCTGTCCTTTTTCCGCATGATCCTATCCCGGCCTCGGCGACGGAGGCCCGTTTGTTGGGGTGTGCCAAGTACGGGAAAAAGTCAGCGACATGGAAGGAGCTCGTCTTTTTGCCCGCACGCAAGGTCTTGCATATCTACAATTTAGTTTCCCATGGACGGAGGATGCATCGTGTTTTGACATTTTCCTCTGATTCACGTTTGGCTTTACATGGCTTTGCGCCTAACACTGCCACTAGGAAAAAAGGTCTGCCTGTCGCCTTACGACGGGCTGCTGGCTCGTCCAAGGCCTTGAGGCCGATTGAGCGTACTCTGGTGGTAATGAGGAAAAATGTAGCTGTTGGAGGGGTGGAGACGTACTTGCCTCCGAGGCTGCTGCAGGGACTGTTGCCGAGTGCATTGCTGGAGGCATTTCGGTTCTGGGAGGGGGCAGATGGGCTTTTGAGGGGGGAACCACTCGATAGGACGGATTTATGGTTCAACTATGCAGTGGATGTCAAATTGGTGTCCGATAAAAGGGGGGGTTGGCGGGCTATAGTGCTGAGACGGCCGGCGGGGATGGGGCACAGGAGAATAAAAGGGAAGGGGGGAAGGCTTGCTGATGCCGGGGAGCTGGCTAGTGCGCCTGAATTAGAGGATGAGAGAGATGATCCTTTGGCTGCTTTTATTCGGGGGAGTGGTAGAGGAGGGCCTCGGTCGGTAGGGATGGAATCAGGGGCGGGCCCAAGCACTAGCAGTAACAGTAACAGCAGAAAGTTGTATAAGGTGGATGAGGCGTTGGTGGGTGAGATTGTGTCCATGGGATTTGGGGGCACGAGTATGGCAAGGTTGGCTTTAAGGAGAACGGGAATGGATCTGGCAGCTGCAGCGCAGTGGCTGCTCGATGACGTGCATGCGGAGGAGGCAATTTTGTACGAGTCGAAGGTGGAATTGATGGAGACGGCGGGGGGGGGGGTCTCGAGAATTGTCGCTGAGCATGCGTTGGAATTGTTTAGGGGTGATAGGGACGTGGCTCTTGCTTGGTTGACGGATGAGGGAAATGCAGCGGAAATTGAGAGGTTGGAAGCTTTGTATGGTGGTAAAGAAGGGGGAGAACACAGAACAGGGGGAATGGGAGAGGCTATGGAGGTGGAAGAGATGAAAGAAGAGGTGGGGAAGGAGGAGGAGGAAGACGAGGAGGACATGGCATCTTCTCCCGTTGCAAGTGAATCGCCGAGGGGGACAACGGTAGATGACTTGGTCTTGGTTGATCTTGTGCATGCCTCACCTTTTCCTGTTCAAGGTCGATTGGCAACTCTGCTGGCGCGTGTTGAGGATTTATCTCACGTGTTGGTATGGGGGCGGATTGTGGCTGTGCGTGAGGAGAATAGGAAGGAGGAGGGGGAGGAGGGTGATGGGATGTCACCGATGGATACCACCACGACAATGACCATGAATGGCGGATGTCTTGTGCGCTTGGTATTGGTAGAATTGCCTCGGCTTAAACTGACGCTCAAGCCACGAGAAGTGAAGGAAAGAGAGGCATTACGCTTGTACGTGATGGATCATTCCGGTTGGTTCATCAGTGATCGTTTTGGTCAAGACTCTAGCGAGACTATTACTGCTCCACAGGTGGGCGCTCCTGGTGGGACCCTCGATCCAGGCAAGCGAAGGCTTCAAGGCCTATTGGGTGGGTTGGAGGCGAGCTTGATATTGGAGAATGCGGGGGGGGAAATTCAGGTGCTGGTGGCGAACCAGGATGTGTTCCGTCCATCCGTTGGGGGGGAACCATGGTCAACGATGATGGTGTTTGATCGGGCCTCGCTGGGGTGGCAACAGGCGATGGAGACGAGGTATTATCTTTACCCGGTGCACACGAGTCGGACCTTTCTCAGCCCTCCTACGTTGGCGGCATCGCTTTACTTGATTTTACTTCGGCTTCTGCACCGGGCCTATGGGCAGGCGTTCAAGGAGACGGAGGCCTGTTCGGTGGACGTGCCGTTTACAGCGGAGGAGGCGTGGGTTTGGGGGCAGTTTGAACGGACTTTGGATGATGCCCACCCAGACGCGCACGCTGTGCGGTTGAAGCTTTCTCTGGCCGTGCAATACTCCCGGGGAAGCAATAGACTGAAGTGGGAGCAGCATAAAGAGGTTGATCGTTACCTGGCGAAGCTCGCTCATGTGGCTGCTACCTGTCGTCTCACCTACGTAGAAGAACTCAACGCCCTCCATCTAAGCAAGCAAGGCACTCCTCTTATCAAGAACCGCCTCATCTATCTGAAGGCTGCCAAGGAAGGAAAGCCCGACGTGCGTCTGAAGACTGAATCGCCCCGCTTGGGAGGCCAGCCATGGCTGAAGCTCAACATTCAGACACTTGACTACCTGACTCAGCATGGCACCAAAATCTCGAGGATACATTACCGTCGACCGATGCCCGAAGGACAGGTGCTAGCGGATGACAGGGCATTGGATCTGCTGTGGTCTGATCTGCTTGTCATGGATGAGGAATCAGGGGCCAATCGTCAGTTGGGATTTGTATTCTTGTATGAGCTTGCACGGGGGACAATGACTGTGAGTGTGGGAGGGAGAGATGTAAGGAGGGATTTTGCGGAAATTCTGGCTAGATTCTTTCATTTGAAGATGTCGAGGTGGGGGAGGGAGCAGGTGGAGGAGGGGGAGGTGGAGAGTAGTAACTCGACGCATCTGGCGCAGCTTGCCACGGTGTTTGCTTTGCCACAGGTTGCTTGGCCAGTGTTGCCTAGTGATGTACAGACACGAACCATGTTGGATAGGGGAGTTGGCTTATTCACGCCGGAGGGAAGGACTTCCACTATCAAGGCGTGGTTCGATATGATGGATTTGCAGTTTACGACAACCTTGTCCTCGCCGGAGCTTCAGGGAAAGAGGACGGAGGCACTGCAGGCGGCGATGCAGCGGGTGCGGAACACGCCTCTTGGTGTCACGACGGCAATTCGTTTGGAATTAGATGACGTCCGAAGAGCAAGGGGGGAAATTGTCCGGAGCAGCAACAGTAGTAGTAACAAGCAATGTTGGATGGGACGTGCGGAAGTGCCCCGTGCCAGGGACACGTCTCTTTCTAAGATGTTTATCACCCCTCCTACCACTTATATCGGTGTTGTTGGCTCCACACACACACCCGCGCGCACACACGGGGTGTCTGTCGAGTCTCTTGCAGTGCTGGGCTCCATCCCCCTGAATGCTATTGGCCTCGATCAATATGTCGCATTGGAGGAAGCCACTGAGCGAGTGGCCATTAATTTACCTGTTGATGTGGCTTCGCACACAGCGGCGCGGACGATGGTAGCCAGGGAGATGCTTGCTCGTTTGGAGGAAGATATTGTCGGGTACGCGCAGGCGGTGGCGCTAACACGGGTGCCGCGCCTATCGCAGCTCACCGGAGCTAAAATGGGGCAGCTGAAGGATGTAAGGGTAGGGACAGTGGACGAGGTAGTGGTCGCGCCAATCAAGGCAAGCCTCCATAATCTTATGAATGACTTGGATGCCTTGCGACTGGCAGATCAAGAGCTAGCGGATTGGGGATTGGGGGAGGCGGTGCGGCTTGCCAATAACTTGGTGGTGTCGCCGCCTGGCGTGCAGCAGCAGCAGCAGGAGCAGGAGCAAGCCGTTGCCTTGCATGCTTTCTGGGCGCGACGGTACGCGGGGCTCCGTCCTACAATCGACACAACTCTTCTGACTCAGTGTTTGATGTCTACTCAGGCCCACGAGGATCTTTTGGCGGCTAATCCTTTCGCCGGGGACAAGGCTACGCTGACAGCAGCCTTAAATCTTATGGCCTTGGCGCTGTTGCATATTAACCGGGTAGCACATGCCAGCAGGGCGATGACTGCAGCAGGGCAAGCCTTGAAGACAGTGGATGATCTGGTCCACGTGTCCTTAGCGGCAGCAGCAGCAGAAACAGCAGCAGTTTCAACGAGCGAAGCTGAGGCCCCTTTTTCTCCCTCCTCTTTGTCTTTTTCTCTTGCTGTTCAGCGCTTGGCGCAAGCCAGTGAGTACCTCAGCGAGACCTTGACCGCTGGTCGGCACTATGGTTCCTCCACTGCCGAAGGGTTAGAGTTAGACCCACGCTTCTTGGTCTTTGAAACAGTCTTCGACCTTACCCTACGCAAGCGGCAAGTAGAGATGGTGACTTGGTTTCAGGCTTCTTTGGACGAGGGCGTAAGCCTGGTGCAGCAGATGATCATGGGGGCGGGGAAGACGACGGTGGTTGGGCCGTTGCTAACACTACTGCTGGCTGATGGTGAGCAGTTGGTAACGCAGGTCATGCCTACGGCGTTGTTGGAACAGACGAGGTCGATCATGCGGGCACGCTTCAGTCAGATCATCACAAAGCGGGTTTACACTTTGGAGTTTGAGCGGAGCGTTGAGGATGATGTGGAGGTGGTGGCAGAGATCTACAGCAAGTTGGACGCAGCGAGGCGGAGTAGGAGCGTGGTATGTACGTCCCCCGAAGCGATTAAGAGTTTGACGCTTAAGTTCGTGGAGCTCCTGCATGCGCTTGAGCAGGTGGAGCCAGGAGACCTGAAGTACGGGGACTCCGTGCGGGCAAACCGGGAGATTGGGCGAGTGCGTGAGGCGATGCAGGCGAAATCTGAAATGGCGGACGCGCTGGTTCGAGTGTTCGGGTTGTGGAAGGGTGGTGTATTGATCATGGACGAGGTTGATCAGTTGCTTCATCCGTTGAGGTCCGAGTTGAATTTTCCGATCGGACAGAAGGATCCGATTGACATGGCGGGTTATCGGTGGGATTTGCCCATTTTCTTGATTGATGGCTTATTCAGTGCTGTAGCAGGGCATCGTCTTTCGGAGAGGTATAATGGTCAGGCGGCGCTGAGGGTGGGTTTGGACCCGTTGGCGGTGATGGGAGAGATGAGGGAAGCGATTGTGGAGGGGTATTCAAGGCATGCGTTGCAGAGAAGCCCGCATATGATCTTGTTGGATCAAGCTTTCTATAATGGACGCTTGAAGCCGGCATTGGCAAGATGGGCTTTGTTGTGGATCAGTGAGCGGTTTACCGGGAAGGTGGAGTGTGGGAGGGAGGCATTGCTGGGGTATTTGCAAGGGGAGGTTGAAAAGAATCGAGGGGTGATTGAGGGGGGATTGACGGCGGAAAGCAAGAAGCTGCTGAATCTGGGGAGGGAATGGGTGTGTACGTTGATGCCGCATTGTTTGAGCAAAGTCGATCGCGTAGGTTATGGGATTTTGAATGCCGCGGACCTGGCGGGGTTGAACCCACGGGCGCCCTTGAGTCGACGATTGATGGCTGTGCCGTTTGTCGGGAAAGATGTACCAAGTGCGTCATCAGAGTTTGCGCATGTGGATGTGGTGGTTGGCTTGACGATTATGGCTTATCGTTACGAGGGTCTGCGATTAACGGATCTCCGTCGTTTGATCACGCAGATGAAGGCGGACTATTCCCGCCAGGGCGGACCGAGGGATTCAAGGCCGGCGTCGTTGTTATTTCAATCATGGCTGGTGCAAGTGGCGGTGGCCGGTGAAGGGGTCCATAAGAACGATGAGGATGAGGAGGAAGAGGCTACCGTCGCTGCCGCTACTGAAGCAGAGACATCCATGGCCATGGACACGGGCGGCTGTGGCAGTGATGATGGTGAAGGTGAAGAAAAGGACGACAGCAAGGACGGTGCGCAGATCGGATTGCCTGTCTCGCCGCTGCCTTTGTTCCAACCAGGGGACATGAAGCAGCTCACGCGTTTGCATGCCTTGTTACGGCTCCTGCCTGACGTCTTGCACTACTACCTGCGACAGCACGTGTTCCCCGCGACGATGAATTTTCAGTCCGTCAAGATCTCTGCTGCGGGTCACGAGCTCGGGTCATCCATCCTATTCGCTCGCCGTATTGGCTTTTCTGGCACCCCCTCAAACCTGTTGCCTGTCGACCTTGGTTCGTGTCAGTACGAGCCAGGCTCAGATGGACGGGTGGTGCATGTGCTAACGAATCCTGCGGTGGTCTCGGCGTCACGGAAAATGCATTGGACGGCGCGGTCGCTTTTGCGAGATGTTGCTCGAGCGAAGCCTGGGTTTCATGCGTTAATAGACGTGGGGGCTTTGATTACTGGGATGGATAATGAGGAGGTGGCGAGATATTTGATGAAGCATCTGTCGAGGGAGAGATTCGATGGGGTGGTGTTTCTCGATAGATCCGATCGAAAGATGATCCTACAGAGGTCCACAGGGAGATGTCTTGGGCTGGCGCAGTGTGGAGTGGATGTGCATCGACGCTTTACATTTTATGATCAGGTGCACACGACAGGGATGGACATCAAGCAGGCCCCGGATGCACGGGCGGTGGTAACGGTGGGAAAGGATATGACGTTTCGAGATTATGCGCAGGGGAGCTTTAGGATGCGTGGGATTGGAAAGGGCCAAACGATACATTTGTTTTTGATTCCGGAGGTGGAGAATCGATTGCAGCAGGAGTTGGGGGAACATGCGACAGGAAAGATAGAGTTGGATGTGACTGGGTGGTTGCTTGTCAATTCGATGCGGATGGAGGGGTTGCAATTTATTCAAATGAGTTTGCAAGAGATGTTTAATGTCTGGCGAAAGCGTGCATTGGCCACACTAACGGGCGAGGTACAGCAGCATGCAGGTCTGGGGGCGACGATGCCTGAGGGGGTGGAACGACGGATGGCTCGTTTTCACGGGAATGATGAGGCGGCTTTGTGGCGGCGTCGGTGCATTCAGTTGTTTAGAGAACCGGTTGGATATCCGGTTGCGGATGTTGTGCCAGTTCCGAGAAGTTTTCATGACAAGCTGGAGGCGTTGGTAGAGGAAAACAGTGATTTCACGCAGGAAGAATGGGAGATGGCGAGGGTGGGGGAGGTGGCGGGAAGAGTGCGGCAGGTGAATCGGGCGCACATGGAGGACGATAGTGCAAGACACTTGACTGCGGAAGTGGTACATGAGAATGAGCAGGAGGCGGAGGAGGAGGCGGAGGAGGAGGCGGAGGAGGAAGAGCAGAAGATGAGTCAGTTTACTCGGGAGGATGAGGCGGCAAATCCATGGGATATCGGGGTTTTGACCAAGCTGCCGTCTTGCAGGCTTGAGGGCGCGGGGGGCGAGGAGCCTTTCTATCGGTTCGCTGACTTCCGCGTCCGGCCAGAGCAGCCTGCATTGTCCTTTCCACAGCAATTGTTGCTCTCGGACAACTTCTTCCGCCCGCGGTGGTGTGGAATAGGTGACCGTCGCTTGAAGAATGTGGGAATTATAATGGAATGGCTTCCAGAAGTGGGTAAAGCCCACCTCCCGCGTATCCTGGCAGTACTCATTCCCAAGCTTGTAGCTGAGAAAGGGTTGCATAGGACAATGGCAGCCGCACAAGCTCTAGGGCTGGCGTTAGCAAATGCTGATGTAGTGAGAGAGGCGGACCTCGAGCCATTGACCCAAGAGCAAGTTGCTCAATTGGCGGCACAGCCTCGGTTTTTGGTGGCTTTGGCACTAGCAGAGGCAGAGACTTTGAGGTTGATTTTGCACAAGAATCAGTCAGCGTTGTCCTGGGCGGGCATTGCCTTAAGGACGGCAGATGGGGCATTGATTGAGGCGTCAAATCGATTTTGGGCGGCGGAACGGATTCTGGTGAGAAATGGCATCAACGACAGCAACAGCAGCAGCATCAACAGTGTGGGGCCACGGTCGGGTGGGTTGGTGGATACGTGCGTGCAATGCTTGCGGTTCTTTAATAATGAAATGTATTTTACGGGCAGGGAGATTGATGTGCTGCAGTCTGCTTTTCAGGCGTCGCCTGTGCGGGATCGCATTCGTTTTTTCGAGGATTGTTTGCGGCTGCGTCGAAGAGAGAGGCATTTGTGGGGGGATACGCCTTTGGCACATGTGTTTACAGAGGAAGGGGAGAGACACCTGTTGCGGGTGCGGGCATTGCTGCAGCAGATGAAAGAGGCGATTCGACGGGCCGTAAAAAAGAGGAGGCTGGACCCGATTTCGGCTTTTAGTCGATATGATGTTGACCATGATGGATCGTTGACTTACACAGAGTTGCAGCAGGTGGTGAGTGGGATGAGTTTGGGTTTTTCCGCGGGGGATATTGGTGATGTTGTACGGTTTTGTGATGTGGACGCTGATGGGTTGGTCCCTTTTGAAGATTATTTGTCGACGTTTGGATTGACAATGGACATGGTGCCAGAGGAAGAGGAACAGGGAGGGGATAGAAGAGTGGAGAGATGGCAGTGTATGTCGTGTACGTATGTGAATTTTGCGTCGGATAAGGGGTGTTATGTGTGCGGGTACGGGAGGGATGGCCGATTACTGGTGCCGCCGAAGAAGTGGATGTGTGACGTGACCCAGGGAGGGTGTAGTTTTTTCAATGAGGAGACGCAATTTTATTGCGTACAATGCGATTTGGCACGGCCGTCGATGGCGAGCGTGCGCTTTTAGAGGGGAAGGGAGTGAGGGTGTAAGGGAAGGAGTGAAGGAGAAAGTGAAGGGATAACACATAGGACATGTAGACGAGACGGTGTGTTAAGCGGCAGAGTACAATGGGAAATTAAGTCCATACACGAGGAACAAGATGAAGAAAAGACAAAATAGTAGGAAAAGCAAAAGCAAAAGCAGATAACAGGCAAGGGAAAGACAGCATAAGGCAACAGCCAGAAATGAAGAGAACGAGAACCGTCAAATAGTGGACCGAAATTTCCCTTTTGTTTGACTTGCGCACTGAATTGTGTGTGAATATGTTTACAAAAATTGATTTCTACGGTCTCGTTATTGCTTCAGCTCTTTCTCCGCAAGGCACATCCAAACCCACCATCAAACGCCCCTCCTTGCCCCTCCCCCGGCAAAACCTTCATCATCAGATCTTTCCCTCCCTCAACTACCACCTCCAATCCCAACTCCCGACACGCCCGTTCCACCATCCCCTCATCCTCCCCCTTCAAAATTGAGCACGTCATATACCATATTTCCCCCCGTGGGCTCGTTCCCGACAAAAGCTCTTCACTCGCGTGCTTCAACAACGAAAACTGTGTCTCCTCTAGTTCTCTTAGCAATGCTTCATCACGCAACCGCCAGCGAGCCTCTGGCCGCCTCCCCAACACCCCCGCATTGGAGCACGGCACATCCAAAATAACAACATCAAATCCTCCCTCCTCCTTCCCCCCTTCTCCCTCAATATTCGATCCCATCTGCCTCCCCAACTCCTCCCTCGTGAGGGTCAACCCATCCCCAATCGTCAAATGAATTTTATCCTCAAGCCCAAACTTACTCAAATTTTCCCTTATTCTCCCTGTTTTCTCCTCATTCACATCATTCATTACCAGCGCCAAGGTATGGTGCCCCTGGCCCTCCCTTATAACATCCCACACTGCCAAACCCTTCCCTCCGGGCGCCGCACATAAATCCAACACTCGCAAGCCTCCTTCCCTCATTCCCTTGCCCGCATCATCACTACCAAAGACGCGTGCCACAGCGCCTTGCGCCAACCGCGCCAGCAATCCAGCAGGTGTCCCGTTGGTGACATACCATCCTTCGTCCTGCGTCAGCTGCCGAAACAATTTCTCCGAACGGACGACACCAAGAGTGTAAGGGAGTGGGAGCGGGGTATGCAAGGCAGGAGGGAGATTATTTACTGTTGTCCAGGGAAGTTTGAGTGATTTTGAAGCACCACTCATTGGCGCTGGCCCTGCTACAGGAGCAGCGGCGGAAGCACTTTCGTGCTCCTCCTCTCTTGTATCGGAACCAGCAAGTGGCAGGACTGGGGCCGCAGCATCAGCAGCACGGGAACGAAGCATGGTAGGTGGAAATGTATTGCCCGCCTCCATGATTAGTTTGGCTTTGGCCTTCCCGAATTCTTCTATAAAGAGGTGGACGAGGAAGGGCGGGTAGGAGAGACGAACCGCGAGAGCCTCTTCCGAGTGCCCCTTGGGCAGGGGCAATGGGCGGGTGTCGCTTCCATCACCTTCTTCCGCAGAAAAGACTAGATATTGTTGTTCTCGCTGTTGCTGGTGCTGGTGCGCCCCATCGTTGCGGTCAGTGGTAGGATCAGGGGGAAGCTTGCGAAGAAGGGCATTGGTGAAGGCGCCGAAAGAGGGACCGCCGCCGTATTGCTTGGCAAACTCGACAGCGTGATCGACAATGGCATATAGAGGGGTTCGCGTGCAGTACCTTTTGTGGAGGGAGAGGAAGGGAGGGAGAGTCGTCGGTGCTACGCAATATAGAGGTCACGCATCCTCTCTTGGATCGACATCGAAACATGGTCCTTCCGTATCGCTCCCTTGCCCTCTTCTACCCTCCCTTCCTCCCTTCCCTTAAACCCACTTGTACTGCGCCAACGCTGTCCGCAAGACCACCCGCTGCCTTCCCTTCAACCTCACCGACTTTTCCCTTTTCTTCCCCTTTTCCTCCTTTGCTCCGTCCCCTCCTCCTTTCGCCAGGACACCAATGGCATAGTCCAAGCTGTTGGCCTCTCGACAGGCGACATTGGCAATTAGGGTCGCAAGCCCCATTTCGGAAGCCGAGGGCTCTTTGGCGTCGGCCCATTCAGACAGAGCATCGGAAATAAAGGCTTGCTCACGATCAGCGGCCAGCGCCGCTAGGTACGCTGCTTCGCGGGGATTTTTGGCTTGAGTGGGAGATATAAAGCGGGGTTTCATTCGGGGGGAACCGTCGGGGGAGGAGGGATTGGAAGGGGGGGAAGGGGGGGAAAGGGAGGCTTTAGGCTTTTTTTTCCAGCGGCGGGGGGGCGAGGGGGGGGGGGGGGTATTGGGGGTGAAGGCGGGCGGGGGGGAGAGAAGAGAAAGAAGGGGGAGGGGGAAAAGAATGTGGATCCTCTCGCCGCCGCCATTGCTGTTGGTGACAGAGCTGGT
>Ga0160419_100272_pt1 | contig 35832 bp, 37 predicted proteins | sample CelAP2metagpilot_2_FD_108196 | JGI IMG/M metagenome (GOLD analysis project Ga0160419, IMG submission 108196) | Phycosphere-associated microbial communities from Cellana algal ponds in Kailua-Kona, Hawaii, USA - Cellana AP2-4-25 metagenome pilot ... | reverse complement strand
GGAACCCATCGGAAATATCCCGCCAGCAGAAGCCGAGGCAAACTTCTATGCGGCTCTGGAAAAATCAGACATGGCCGCGTAACTAAGATCAATCAGCCTCCGGCAAACCCGGCGCGGTTCAGTACTGCTTTGAGCAACCCTTGCACTTGTACACCTGACGGGTTTTGAGGTCGTAGTGATCGACGCAGCCGCACTCAGGGCAGATTGGCTCCCCTTCGGTCTCTGTCCAGCGGACCTGGCGGAATGCCGTGCGGGCTTCATCCTCAGACATGCGCATGACCTTCACGAGTGAAAGTGTCTTAGCGGCTGGAGAGAGGAGAAAGTGCTGTGACATGGTACTAACCTTATATGGTTAGTATCTTGTGCCAGTAGACAAGGTGGTCGTCAACACATATATTCACCATATACGGTTATTTTTTTGAGGATGCCATGAATATTCAGAGTAAGCCCGCGCCACCAAAACCCATGGCGCGGAAGAAAAGCCCGGTCAACGCGGCTTATGAGGACAAAGCCAAAGATATGGTGCGTGATGCCATGAAGGCGCAGGGTGTGACTGTAGACCAGCTAACCGAGCGTCTTGCGGCGATAGGGATTGAGATGAGTTCCGGCGGTGTGGCAAACAAGATAAGCCGTGGCGGATTCAGTTCTGCGTTTCTATTGCAGTGCATGGCCGCGCTCGACATAGAGCTAGCGCCGAAAGATAAGTAAGCGGTTGGCGTCGGCCCGATTCTAGTTTGGGCTAGTAAACATCTGTTTTTGCCCCTAAAAACAACGAAACCCTCAGCCGGAGCCGAGGGCGTGCTAGTGGCGTACCACATCGCGTTGATATGGCTCATATAGAACAAACGCACCACTTTATCAAGAGCGGAGACTTAAGATTCGAGCAGGTTTATACATAGATGGTTTTAATCTATACCACGCAATCGACGATCTAGACCAAGCTCACCTTAAGTGGGCTGACTATTGGAAGCTGGGCGAAATCATCATTCCGAGCAAGTCAGAAACCCTTGTAAAGGTTTGCTATTGCACGGCTTACTATCCAGACGAGCGAAAGAAATGGCGACACCAACAGTTCGTTCAGGCGCTGAAGATTAAGGGCGTTGATGTGCAACTGGGGCACTACGTTTATGAAGACGTTGCTTGTCGAGGGTGTGACCATACTTGGAAGAAACCCACCGAAAAGGCTGGCGATATAAATGTAGCAATCCATCTTTTGCACGATGCATTCATGGACGAGGTAGACCACGTTTACCTAGTATCTCAAGACTCAGATCAGTCTGCCACAGCCAAGATGTTTAGAACCAAATTCCCCGGAAAAAAATTTACAACGGTAGCGCCGCCAGATCGCAACTTTTCAGTTCACATCGGCAATCACGCAAGTGCTAAACTAAAACTCACTCCAGAACATATTGAGCGATGCGTCATGCCTGAGATATTGGTTGGCCCGCCCGCCGCCCGCAGGCCGCGTGAGTACGCACCCCCAGACGGTTGGGTGCATCCAGATAACAGGCCGAAATAGAGTATAACCATATTTGGTGAGTTTGCTCCATAATACCGGAATTTCCACGCACCGTGCTGGAAACCCTCCGCCAACCGATCGAGAATGGCGAGGTGATGATCGCCCGCGCCAATGCGCATGTGAAATACCCCTGCAAATTCATGCTGGTGGCCGCGGCCAACCCCTGCAAATGCGGATATCTGTCGGATCCTGAGCGCGCCTGCGCCCGCGTACCGCAATGCGGAGAGGACTATCTGGGCCGCATCTCAGGGCCGCTGATGGACCGGTTCGACCTGCGCGTGGATGTCCCACCGGTGGCTTTTACCGATCTGGGCCTGCCTGCAAGCGGGGACAGTTCCGCCGTGGTGGCGGACAGGGTCGCCGTGGCGCGACAGGTCCAGGCCACCCGCTTTGCTGCGCATCCGGAACTGCGTGTCAATGCCGATGCCACGGGCGACCTGCTCGAAGAGATCACCCAACCCGATGCCGAGGCCCAGGCTCTACTGGCGCGGGTGGCAGAGAAGTTTCATCTGTCTGCGCGGGGGTATCACCGCATCCTGCGGGTCGCCCGCACCATTGCCGATCTGGACGGCGCAGATGTCCTGCACAAACGCCATATCGCAGAAGCGGTCAGCTTCCGGCTGGCCAGCCCGGTTGACGCCTGATCCAGGCCGCGACCTGATCCAGCGTTTCGCGGCCTTCCGGCAGGATGTTGTGCAGCAAGGGCCAGACATGCGGCAGGTCGTGGCGTTCCTCAAATGTCACCGGCACGCCCTGCTCTTCCAGCCTGCGCACCATGCGCCTGCTGTCATCGCGCAGGATCTCCGTATCGCCGACAGTTAGCCACACCGGACAGGCCCCGGCGAAATCTGCAAAGAGCGGGCTCACATCTGGCCGGTCTGCGGCAAGCGCGCCCAGATACATCTCGGACAGCTCAAACGCACGGCTGGCGGCAAGCAGCGCCTCACGTTCCGCGTTCTGATGAAAGCTCTCCCCGCTGTAGGTGAGATCGGTGAGTGGGGATAAGCAGAACACGCCAGCGGGCCGCGCACCGTCCTCTGCACAAATTCCCGCGAGCAAGCCGAGCGCCAATGCGCCGCCCGCGCTGTCTCCACCGATGATGATCTGATCCGCTGGAACGCCCTGCGCCAGCAACGCATCCCAAGCGGTGCGCACATCCGCAGGCGGCGCCGGAAAGGGCGCTTCCGGCGCAAGACGGTACTTCGGCAGGACAACCCGCGCGCCTAACCGCGCCCCAAGTGCCGCAGCCATGGCAGCATGGGTGCGTGGGCTGCCAAAAACGAATGCGCCGCCATGGATGTAAAGCACAACCCCGTCACTGCGCAGATCGCGCGGCACGATCTCAAGCGCATCCAGCCGCCGCTGGCCCGCTTCCAGCACCTGCCACTGCATCTGGCTGCCGCGCGGCGCGCGAAAGAAAAGCCGGGCCTGCCGTTCCAACCCTTCCCGCAGATCTTCAGGCCGCTCCGCCCGTGCCAGACGCGGTTTCTCGACCCGGCGCAGCCAGGTGTTGATCAGGCGCGCGCGCAGGCTCACCCCAGCCGCGCCTCGATTGCATCCCAGATCTGTCCGGCGATGTTCACCCCGTCAAACCGCTCCAGCTCCTGAATGCCAGTGGGAGAGGTCACGTTGATCTCTGTCAGATAATCGCCAATCACGTCGATCCCGACAAAGACCTGTCCCTTCTCGCGCAGAAGCGGCCCGATCCGCGCGCAAATCTCAAGATCGCGTTCTGTCAGACCAATCTTTTCCGGACGGCCGCCCACGTGCATGTTCGACCGTGTCTCCCCCTCTGCGGGGACGCGGTTGATGGCGCCGACGGGTTCCCCATCCACAAGGATGACCCGCTTGTCGCCCTTGGAGACGGCGGGCAAGAACTTTTGCACAATCAACGGCTCACGGGAGAAACCGGTGAACAGCTCATGCAGGGAAGTCAGGTTGCGGTCACCGCGGTCCAGCCGGAACACGCCTGCGCCGCCGTTGCCGTAGAGCGGCTTGAGGATCACATCGCCATGTTCTTCCTTGAAGGCCTTGATGGTATCGAGATTGCGCGCAATCGTTGTGGGCGGTGTCAGGTCAGGAAAGTCCAGAACCAACAGTTTTTCCGGGAAGTTGCGCACCCAGAAGGGGTCATTGACGACCAGTGTGGTGTCTTTCAACCGGTCCAGCAAATGGGTGGATGTGATGTAGTGCATGTCAAATGGCGGGTCCTGACGCAGCCAGACCACATCGAAACCTGCCAGATCCACATCCCGCACCGGACCAAGCTGCGCATGATCCCCCTGCACGCGCTGGACGATAAAATCCTGCCCCCGCGCCATGATCTTGCCCTCGCGGTACGCCAGATCATCGGGCGTGTAAAAGAACAGGGTATGCCCCCGCGCCTGCGCTTCTTCCGCAAGACGAAAGCTGCTGTCGGCATTGATGTCCACGGCCCCGATCGGGTCCATCTGAAAGGCAATCTTCATGGGTCTGTCCTTGCATACTGCGGGTCACGCCGTTTCTAGATGGCGTAGCAGAGGGACAGGTGCAATGGGTCAGCCGTGACCAAAGGCGTTTTCGATGATCCGCGTTTCCCCGCGACCGTTCACAAGGGCGACATCAAAACGAACCTCTGTCAGGCTGCCAGCGGGTTCCGACCCAAGAAATTCCTCGGCCGCACCATAGAGCCTGCGCATCTGGCGGGCGGAAAGGCTTTCAGCGGCGCGGTCGAAATCACGGGCCTGCTTGACCTCAACAAAAATGAGCCCGGTCCCATCGCGCAGGATCAGATCAATTTCACCCGCTTTGCCGCGCCAGCGTGCGCGGGCCAGTGCAAATCCGCGTCGCGTGTAGTCCTGAGCAATGCGCTGTTCCGCAGCGAGACCTGCATGGTACGCGGTCTGTCCCCTTTTGCGGCGGTGATCGACAAGGGCTGGTTGCATCAGTTGTCATCCTTTCCAAGCGCGAGCGCTGCTTGATACACCTTGCGGCGTGGCAATCCATGTGCGGCGGTCACGGCATCCACCGCATCCCGCATCGACATCGTTTCCAACGCCAGCCGCAAGGCCGAGGGTAAATCAACTTCCCTAACAGTTTCTAAACGTCCCCGGTCGATCAGAACAACGATCTCCCCTTTTGGTGCTTTTTCCGCATATCGCGCGGCGAGTTCCGCCAGCGTGCCGCGTTGCACCTCCTCGAACCGTTTGGTCAGTTCCCGGCAGACCGCAGCCTCGCGCCCTTCGCCCAGCACCTGTGCTGCGTCGCGCAGCATCGCGCCCAACCGTTTGGGGGATTCGTAGCACACCAGGGTACCTGTGACCTCTGCCAGCCCTTCCAAAGCGCGGCACCGGGCGGCTTTTGCATTCGGCAGGAAGCCTGCAAAAAAGAACGCATCTGTCGGCAGCCCGCCCAGCGCAAGCGCTGTCAGCACGGCGGACGGCCCCGGTGCGCAGGTCAGCGGCAACCCGGCGGCACGGGCCGCGCGGGCCAGTTCAAATCCGGGATCTGCGATCAACGGCATCCCCGCCTCGGACGCATAGGCAACGGATTTGCCGTCTTTCACCGCCGCCAGCAACTGGTCCTGTACCCGCACCGCACTGTGATCATGCAGGGCGATCACCCGGCGGTCGCCCAGCGGCACACCATGGATGTCCATCAGCCGACGCAGGCTGCGGGTGTCTTCTGCCGCCAGTACATCGGCAGATGCCAGCACATCAAGCGCCCTCAGCGTGATATCCCGCGCCGTCCCGATGGGCACACCGACAAGGTAGAAACCCGCCGGCAGGGTGGTCTTTTGGTAATTCAAGCTGGACCCGCCTTTCGCACTCTCTATGATCGCGACCGATGAAATCGGCGCGGGGGCGCCATGCCACCACTGGGGGAGTACCATTAAATGATTGCCTTTGTCGAAGCCCGTCGCATGCAGCTGCGGATGATCCTGATGTCTTTTTGCGCGGTCCTTCTGGCCGCCTGTGAACCCATCGCCCTTGGCGGCATCGGCAGCGCGAATGCGCCCGACATTGACACCTCCGCGCCCATCCCCGTGGCCCTGCTGGTGCCCAGCGGCGGATCAGGCAGTGACGATCTGTTGGCGCAGAACCTTGAAAACGCTGCCCGTCTGGCAATCCGGGATCTGGACGGTGTGCAGGTTGATCTGCGGGTCTATTCAACGGCAGGCAATGCAGGCACAGCCGCCAACGTGGCGGCGCAAGCTGTCAATGAAGGAGCCAAGATCATTCTGGGACCCGTCTACGGCGAAGCGGCCAATGCCGCTGGCGTGGCTGTTGCGCCGGCAGGGGTGAACGTCCTGTCGTTTTCTAACAACCCCTCCATCGCGGGCGGCAATGTCTTTGTGATGGGGCCGACATTCACCAACACAGCCAATCGGCTTGTCGGCTTTGCCCGCCGCAATGGCCGGGACAAGATCGTCATTCTGCACGCCGATGATGTCGCAGGCCAACTGGGCCGCGCAGCCATCACGCAAGCCGCAGCCAACAACCGCGCCACGATCACCGGCTCCGTCAGCTATGCGCTGAGCCAGGAAGCGGTGACCGCCGCCGTGCCACGGGTCAAGGCGACAATGGACCAAACAGGCGCCAATGCGCTCTTTCTGACCACCTCTTCCGCCAGCGCGCTGCCCTTGTTTGCGCAATTGCTGCCAGAGGCCGGCGTTTCCGCACCCGGCGCGCAGTACATCGGCCTGACCCGTTGGGATATCCCCCCCCAGACGCTTGACCTGCCCGGTGTGCAGGGCGGCTGGTTTGCGCTACCGGACCCGACTGCCTCCGGCGCGTTCCGCGCGCGCTATACCGAAGCCTACAGCACCAATCCGCATCCGCTGGCGGGCCTCGCCTTTGACGGCATTGCAGCCGTCGGCGCGCTTGCGAAATCCGGCAAGTCTGACGCCTTGTCCGCGCGCGCCCTCACCCAGAATGCCGGGTTCCGCGGGGCCAGCGGCATCTTCCGCCTGCGCGGGGACGGCACCAACGAACGGGGCCTTGCCATCGCAACCGTGCGGGACCGGGATGTCGTGGTGCTTGAACCTGCGCCAACTGCCTTCGGCGGCGCCGGTTTCTAGAGTTGTCAGACACCACCGCCCAAACCCCTCCGTCAGGCGCCGCCCCCGAGCGGCGCCTGATTGCCGATCCGCGAGACCTGTTTGATACGTCGGCCATCCGGTCTGCCCTCGATGCGGCCTGCACCGATACAGACGAAGGCGCGCCGCGGCAGGCGGCCGTGAAGGCCCTGGCGCAGGCGCAAAAAGACGCACGGGCCCTGATTGCCGAACGCTTTGCGGCGCACCCCTTTGATGCGCGTCCGATGACACGGTCCTATACCTATCTGACAGACAATCTGGTGCAGATGGCCCTCTATGTGGCCACAACCCACCTGCACCCCAATCCGAACCCGACCGAGGGGGAGCGCCTGTCGGTGATGGCGGTGGGCGGATACGGACGGGGCGAAATGGCCCCCTTCTCTGACGTCGATCTGCTGTTTGTCATCCCCTACAAGGCCACCGCCTGGAGCGAGAGCGTGATCGAAAGCATGCTCTACATGCTGTGGGATCTGAAACTGAAGGTGGGCCACGCCACCCGCACGATCAAGGAATGCGTCCGCCTGGGTGGGGAGGATTTCACCATTCAGACCGCCCTGCTGGAACAACGCCATATCGCAGGCGACCCGGAACTCGCTGAGCAGCTCAAAACCACCCTGCGCCATGACCTGTTCGCAGGCACCGGCCGCCCGTTCATCGAAGCCAAGCTGGAGGAGCGCGACAACCGCCATACCCGGCAGGGGCAACGCTATGTGGTGGAGCCGAACGTCAAGGAAGGTAAAGGCGGGCTGCGCGACCTGCATTCCCTGTTCTGGATCGCCAAGCACATCTACGGGGTCGAACGGGTCTCTGACCTCCAGAAAACCGGCGTGTTCCGCGTCGATGAATACGAGACGTTCCGCGCCGCCGAGGATTTCCTCTGGGCGGTGCGCGGCCATCTGCACCTGCTGACCCGCCGCGCCACCGAACAGCTGACCTTTGACATGCAGGTACAAGTGGCCGAAGCCATGCAGTATGAGGACACTGGCGGCAGACGCGCCGTCGAAATCTTCATGCAGGATTTCTTTCGCCATGCGACCGCCGTTGGCGATCTGACCCGCATCTTCCTGACCAACCTCGAAGCGGTCCACCTCAAGGCCGAACCGCTGCTTGAACGCATCTTTCGCCGCAAACCACGGGTCAAGAAAGGATACAAGGTCGTTCACAACCGCCTCGCCATTGAGGACGAGGAGGCGTTCCTGTCCAACAAGATCAACATCCTGCGCATTTTCGAGGAAGCCCTGCGCACCGGCATGCTGATCCATCCCAACGCCATGCGTCTGATCAAGGCCAACCTGCATCTGATCGACGATGCCATGCGCGCCGACCCCGAAGCGACACGGCTGTTCCACGATCTGCTGCTCAAACACGGCAATCCCGAACGCGCCCTGCGCCGGATGAACGAATTGGGCGTGCTGAGCGCCTTCATCCCTGAATTCGAACCCATCGTCGCGATGATGCAGTTCAACATGTATCACAGCTATACGGTGGATGAGCATACCATCCAGTGCATCGCCAACCTTGCCCGGATCGAACGCGGGGAGCTTGAGGAAGAACTCCCCGTCGCCTCCTCCATCCTGGCCAAAGGGGTGAACCGCAAGGTGCTCTATACTGCGCTGCTGCTGCATGACATCGGCAAGGGGCGGCCAGAAGACCATTCCATCCTTGGCGCCAAGATGGTGCGCAAGATCGCACCACGGCTGGGGCTGAAGCAGGACGAGGTCGACACCGCCGAATGGCTGGTGCGCTATCATCTGTTGATGTCGGACATGGCGCAGAAGCGGGACATCGCGGACCCGCGCACCGTGCGGGACTTTGCCAAAGCGGTACAAACGGTCAAACGGCTCGATCTGCTCTGTGTGCTGACGGTCTGTGACATTCGCGGGGTGGGCCCGGATACCTGGAACAACTGGAAAGCCGTGTTGATCCGCGCGCTCTATCGGCAGACCGAACGGGCGCTTGAAACCGGCCTCGAAGACCTCAACCGCGCCAACCGCGGCGCGGAGGCCAAGAAGGCGCTGCGCGAAGCGCTGTCAGACTGGCCGCGCAAGGCGCTTCAGGAAGAAACAGCGCGGCACTACGATCCCTATTGGCAAGGCTTGCATGTCACGGCGCATGTGGCCTTTGCGAACCTGTTGCGGGATATAGAAGATGAGGAAATCCGCGTCGATCTCCACCCCGATGAGGACCGCGACGCCACCCGCGCCTGTTTCGTGATGTCCGACCATCCGGGCATCTTCGCACGGCTGGCAGGTGCGCTGGCGCTGGTCGGTGCCAATGTGGTCGATGCGCGCAGCTACACCACCCGAGACGGGCATGTGACGGACGCTTTCTGGATTCAGGACGCTGACGGCAACGCGTATGAAGCCGACCGCCTGCCCCGCCTGCGCAAGATGATCGAAAAGATCCTGCGCGGCGAAGTGGTGACGCGCGATGCGCTGAAGTCTCGCGATAAGGTCAAAAAGCGCGAGAAAGCCTTTCGGGTGCCCACGCATATCACCTTCGACAACGAAGGATCGGAGATCTACACGATCATCGAGGTCGACACCCGCGACCGCCCCGGACTGCTCTATGATCTGGCGCGGACGCTGGCGGATTCAAACGTCTATGTGGCCAATGCGGTCATTGCGACCTACGGCGAACAGGTGGTCGATACTTTCTACGTCAAAGACATGTTCGGGCTGAAGTACTACGCTGAAAGCAAGCAGAAGACGCTTGAAAAGCGGCTTCGGACGGCCATCACGGAAGGGGTGGAGCGGGCTGAAGGGTAAATGCCCGCCTTGCAGATTGCGCCCACCCCGCGGCCAAGTTAAGGCTGGAGAACCGCAGCGCAGCAAAGGCCCCCCATGAAACCCATCCGCCTGATGACCGGCTTTTTCACCGTGGGGGTGTGGACCTTGCTCAGCCGCGTGCTGGGGTTCATCCGCGAGGTGCTGCTGCTGTCTCTGATCGGGCCCGGACCGGTGATGGACGCCTTTGTTGCGGCGTTCCGGCTGCCCAATATGTTCCGCCGGTTCTTTGCCGAAGGGGCGTTCAACGCAGCCTTCGTGCCGATGTTTGCAAAGAAACTGGAAGGCGAGGAAGACGCCCAGCGTTTTGCCCGTGATGCCTTCAACGGTCTTGGGCTGGTGGTGCTGGTGCTGACCGGGCTGGGGATGGTGTTCATGCCCGGCCTGGTCTGGGCCACGGCAGAGGGGTTTGTGGGCGACGAGCGCTTTGACATGACCGTGGGTTACGGCCGTATCGTCTTTCCCTACATCCTGTGCATGTCGCTGGCGGCCCTCTTTTCAGGTGTTCTGAATGCCACGGGCCGGTTTGCCGTCGCGGCGGCAGCGCCGGTGCTTTTGAACATCTTCGTGATTGCCGCCATGACCATTGGCGCGCTCACGGGCGGCGCTGTGGTGACCTGGCTTGTCTGGGCCATCCCGCTGGCCGGTGTTGCACAGCTGGCGCTGACCTGGCGGGCGGCTGCGGATGCGGGATTTGCCCTGAAACCCGGACGGCCCCGCTGGACCAAGGACATGCGCGCGATGATCGTTGTCGCCCTGCCTGCGGCGATGGCGTCGGGTGTGATGCAGATCAACCTTGTCGTGGGCCAGCTTGTCGCCAGCCAATACGACAGTGCGGTGAGTTGGCTCTTTGCCGCTGACCGGCTGTATCAACTGCCGCTCGGTGTTGTCGGGATCGCTGTAGGCGTGGTGCTGCTGCCTGACTTGTCCCGCCGCCTGCGGGCGGGTGACACGCAGGGCGCACACCATACCCTGAGCCGCGCTGCCGAAGTCTCGCTTGCGCTTACCATACCATCAGCCGTGGCGTTGACGGTTGTCCCGCTGGCATTGGTCACCGTGTTGTTTGAGCGCGGCGCGTCAGACGTGGACGACAGCGCGGCAATTGCGACAGCCGTCACCATCTACGGTCTTGGCCTGCCTGCCTTCGTGCTCCAGAAGATCCTGCAACCGGTGTATTTCGCCCGCGAAGACACAAAACGCCCGTTCTACTTCGCCCTTGTGGCAATGGTCGTGAACGCGGCCCTCGCCATTGGGCTTGCGCCCTTTGTGGGCTGGATCGCACCTGCGCTGGCGACAACCCTTGCGGGGTGGGTGATGTTTGCCTGTCTCGCCATTGGCGCGCGACGGTTTGGCGATGCCGCCCGGTTCGACGCGCGCTTTCACAAGCGCATCTGGCGGATCATCGCTGCATCCGTGGTCATGGGCGTTGCGCTGATGGCGACAAATGTCGCACTCCAGCCGTTCATCGGATTGCCCTGGTGGCGCGGGCTGGCGTTGCTTGTCCTGCTCAGCGTCGGCGCTGCCAGCTTCTTTGGCATCGGCCAGCTGATCGGCGCGTTCAAAATCTCTGAATTCCGCAGTGCGGTGCGCCGCGGCTAGAGCAGCCGCCCCAAAACCTGAGGCCCTCAGGTTTTGGGGCGGCTGCTCTAGGTGGTCAGTCCCGCCTGATCCGGTTCTTCAATCGGAACCATTCCCCCGGCCCGACCACAAAGCTCAGCAAAAAGCCGCAGATGAACCCGGCCAGATCCGCCACCCAGAGCATCCCCACCGTCGCAAATATCCCGAACACCAGTTGCAGCCCCATCAACACCCCAATGAGCGAGAACGCCCGCAATTGATGCGCGCCCTGCTGCTCCAGATGCCGCCACATGACATAGGAATATCCACCAATCAGCCCAAAGACCGCAGGAAACGCGCCGGTCAGCCAGATCTGTTCATCCAGCAGCAGGCCATAGGTCAGCGCCCCCACGATGGCGGAGGAAAAGAACAACACAAGAAACGCCACTTGCCCCATCACTTCGGCCACCATCTTGCCCAGCGCCAGCAGCAGCACCACGCCAAAGATCGCTGAGGTGAAGGACTGGTGAATGAAGGGATAGCTCACAAACCGCACCAGCCCCTCCCAGGGCCAGACACCCTGCGCCAGCATCTGGTTGAATACCTGATCGGAGAACCCATAGTCCCTGATCTGTGCCAGCCGCCATCCCACCGCGCCCGGTCCGCCCACAAGACCTGCTTCGCCCAGCGACAGAACGGCTTCGACCGCTGTGATCACCATAAAGATCAGCACCACCGCTGCGGGGATCGGGTTCACGGGGGGCTGGATATCGGGGTCTTCCATGGGCGCTCCTTGACGGGGTCTGCGCCCACCAGTAAGCCCTGCACACTGCCAAATCCACCCCAGAGGAAACCCCATGTCCGAGACATCCTTCACCCCGCGCGTCTTTTCCGGCATCCAGCCGTCCGGTGGTCTGACGCTTGGCAACTATCTGGGCGCAATCAAACGCTTCGTATCGATGCAGGATGAGGATTTTGAAACGGTCTATTGCATGGTCGATCTGCATGCGATCACAGCCAAGCTGATTGATCCGGCTGAGCTGCGGCACAATACCCGCGAACTGGCGGCAGGCTTCATCGCCTCCGGCATCTCGCCCGAAAAATCCATCCTGATCAACCAGAGCCAAGTGCCCGAACACGCGCAGCTGGCGTGGATCTTCAACTGCATCGCGCGCATGGGCTGGATGGGGCGTATGACCCAGTGGAAAGACAAGGCAGGCAAAAATGCCGAAGCCGCGTCGCTTGGCCTCTTTGCCTATCCGGCGCTGATGGCGGCGGACATCCTGATCTACCACGCCACCCACGTGCCCGTGGGCGAGGACCAGAAACAGCACCTTGAACTGACCCGCGACATCGCCGCGAAGTTCAACCACGACTACGGCGAAGATTTCTTTCCCATCACCGAGCCGGTGATCGAAGGCGCAGCAACCCGCGTGATGTCCCTGCGTGATGGCGCCAAGAAGATGTCAAAGTCCGACCCGTCAGATGCCAGCCGCATCAACATGACCGATGACGCCGACACGATTGCCAGGAAGATCCGCAAGGCCAAGACCGACCCGGAGGCGCTGCCTTCTGAGATGGCAGGCCTTGATGACCGCCCCGAGGCGCGCAATCTGGTCAACATCTATGCCGCGCTGAACGATCAGAGCCTTGAAGACGTCCTCAAAGACGTCGGCGGCCAGCAGTTTGGCACCTTCAAACCTGCCCTTGCAGAGCTTGCGGTTGAGAAACTGGCCCCCATCTCTTCTGAAATGGCACGGCTGATGGCTGACACGGATGAGATTGACCGCATCCTTGCCAAGGGCGCGGAACAGGCGCGGGAAATCACCGCGCCGATCCTCAAGCGCACATATGAGATCATAGGGATGGTCAGCTAGGGAGGCTTCGATGGCGACAGGGTTTTACTGGGACGAAAAGTGCTTTTGGCACGGCGGCGGCGATTATGCCCTGACCTTTCCCCTGGGCGGGAATGTGCAACCCCTCGTCTCCGGCGGATTGCCGGAGAGCCCGGAGACAAAGCGGCGTCTGAAAAACCTCATGGATGTGACGGGATTGCTGTCCGAACTGGACGTGCGCACCGCCGCGGAGGCCAACCGCAGCGATCTGGAGCGGGTGCATCCGGCCTCCTACCTCGACGCTTTCAAATCCCTTTCTGACGACAAGGGGGGCGAGCTTGGCCATCATGCGCCGTTTCTGCATGGGGGTTACGAAATCGCGGCCCTGTCTGCGGGCATGGCGCTTGCTGCGGTTGAGGCGGTGGCGACGGGCGCGTTGGACAACGCCTATTCGCTCAGCCGCCCGCCCGGCCACCACTGCCTGCCCAACGATCCCAACGGCTTTTGCCTGTTCAACAACATCGCCGTGGCGATTGAAGCCGCGCAGGCCAAGGGGTTGGTGAAGCGCGTCGCCGTGCTGGACTGGGATGTGCACCACGGCAATGGCACCGAAGCGATCTACTACGACCGCGACGACGTGCTGACCATCTCTGTCCATCAGGACCGCAACTACCCGCTCGACACCGGGGCGATTGCCGACCGTGGGCGCGGCGCGGGCGCAGGCTACAACATCAATGTGCCGCTGCCCGCCGGGTCGGGCCATACCGCATACATGCACGTGATGGAGCGGATCGTGACGCCCGCGCTCAATGCGTTCAGACCCGACATGATCATCGTGGCCTGCGGGTTCGATGCCGCCATGTTCGACCCCCTGTCGAGCATGATGGCCACCGCCAGGACCTTCAAAGAGATGACCGCACACATCAAGGCAGATGCACAGCGCCTGTGCGATGGTAAACTGGTGCTCACCCACGAAGGCGGGTATTCAGAAGCCTATGTGCCGTTCTGCGGCCACGCTACCATAGCCACCCTAGCAGGCAGCCAGACAGACGCCCCCGACCCCGTCGCGGAGGTTGTCGCCCACCGTCAGCCAGCGGGTGAGATGGACGCGTTCCTGCGCGCCTCCATTGACCGGATGGCGGCGCAACTGGAGCTTTGAAAGCCAATGCCTGACCCCAACCCCGATGCCCTCCACTTCCTGCAAACCCGTCGATCCCGCCCGGCCAAAACCCTGCGCGGCCCCTGGCCCGACCGCGATGCCCTGATGCCATTGCTTGTCGCCGCCGCGCGCACGCCGGATCATGGCAAACTTGAACCCTGGCGGTTCATCGTGTTGGAGCGCGCCGCACTTGCGCGGCTGGCCGAGGTGGCAGAGGCGCGGGGCAAGGCGCTGGGGCTGGACGCTGAACAGATCGCCAAGGGGCGCACCCAATATGATCAGGGTGGTCTCGCTGTGGCGGTGATCGAAGTCCAGAAACCGTCAGAGAAGATCCCCGCGCTGGAGCAGACCTATTCCGCCGGCGCTGTCTGTCTGGCCCTGCTGAACGCTGCCCTTGCCGCCGGATGGGGCGCGAATTGGCTCAGCGGCTGGCCCTCCCATGACCGCGGTTTCATGCGCGACGGGTTGGCGTTGGCAGACCATGAACGTATCGCGGGCATGATCCACATCGGCACCGAAGGCGCCGTCCCGCCCGAGCGTCCCCGCCCTGACATGGACAGCATCACGACATGGCAATCGGCCTGATCTTCAACGCTTTCGGGCTGGCCGTGGGCCAGCTCAGCGACCGCCCGTTCCGGCGGGTGTTCTTCATGGGCATCGCATTGGCATTGCTGCTTTTGATTGGTGCCACGGCCGGCTTTGCATGGCTGATTGAATACATCACACCCGAAGAAGCCTGGCTGCCCGTTTTGGGAGAAGTCCGCTGGCTGGATGATCTCTTTTCATGGGGGGCGGCATTCCTGCTGGCCTTCCTGTCGATCTTTCTGATGGTGCCGGTCGCCTCGGCGATCACGTCGATGTTTCTGGATGATGTCGCCAACGCGGTGGAGGCCAAACACTATCCCGCCCTGCCACGCCCCACGCCTGTGTCCTTTGGCAATGCGCTGCGCGATACGGTGAACTTTCTCGGCGTGCTGATCGCGGCCAACCTGCTGGCGCTGATCCTCTATCTGCTGTTCACGCCGCTTGCCCCGGTCATCTTTTGGGGGCTGAACGGGTTCTTGCTGGGGCGGGAGTATTTCACCATGGCCGCCCAGCGCCGCATGAGCCGGGCGGAGGCGAAAGCCCTGCGCAGCAGACATGTCGGCACCATCTGGGTGGCGGGGGCCTTGATGGCCATTCCGCTGACAGTGCCTCTGTTAAACCTGCTGGTGCCCATCCTGGGCGCGGCGACGTTTACTCACCTGTTTCACGGCCTGACCACGCGCCAGCCCTGAACAGGCTTTCGACATCATCCACGCTGATCCAACCCGACAGGATGATCGTCGCGACGATGGCCCAGATGATAAAGGCGACAATCGTGGTCCAGAACACCTTCTTGCGGATGTGATGATGCTCGGGCGAGCCGGCATGGGTGCCCGGCACGATCTCTCCCAGATCGCCTTGGGTCTGAATGCGGATCGGCAAGGCGATGCAGAAGGTCAGCGACCAGATCACTGCAAAAAGAACAAGTCCGGAAACGACCCCCATCGCCTACACCTGTTCCAGCTCGACCAGCGCGCCGTTGAAATCCTTGGGATGCAGGAACAACACAGGCTTGCCATGGGCGCCGATCTTCGGCTCTCCGGTGCCCAGCACGCGGGCGCCGGTGGATTTCAGATGATCACGGGCGGCGATGATGTCCTCAACCTCATAGCAGATGTGGTGAATGCCACCTGCGGGGTTCTTGTCCAGAAACCCCTGAATGGGAGAGTTTTCTCCCAAAGGATACAACAGTTCGATCTTGGTGTTGGGCAGCTCAATGAAAATGACCGTGACGCCGTGATCCGGCTCATCCTGCGGCGCGCCGACTGTGGCACCCAGCGCGTTGCGGTACTGGTCTGCTGCGGCCTCAAGATCAGGCACGGCAATAGCAACGTGATTCAAACGGCCAATCATCTTTCACATCTCCCTTTGATGGTCTGGGTCACCATATGGAGCGAATAAACCTTAAGAGCAATGCGGCACGTTAACGTGCTATTAGCCATCTGCCTTTAACCATGGTGTCCTAGCCAACTCAGGAGCGACCCATGGACCCCAAAGACCCACTTGCGGCAAACCTGCCGGCCCCGACTGCAACGCGGCCCCTGCTGGGCCTGACCGTTCTGGTGGTAGAGGACAGCCGCTTCGCCTGCGAAGCCTTGCGTTTGCTGTGCCTGCGGTCCGGCGCCCGGATCAGACGTGCCGATTGCCTGCGCTCCGCACGACGCCACCTGCGGGTTTACCGCCCCTCTGTGGTGATCATGGATCTTGGCCTGCCCGATGGCGATGGATGTGGGCTGATCACTGAATTGAACGAAGCCCAGCCTCGGGTTGAGGTGATACTCGCCATCTCCGGTGATCCCGACACGGAAGCCGCAGCGCTGGCGGCTGGTGCGGATGACTTCATGGCCAAACCCATCATATCCATGGCGAATTTTCAGGAAAAGCTCCTGTCCCTCCTCCCCGAAGACCGTCGCCCACAGGGGGTGCGGGAGATATCCGATGTCCAGATTTCACCGGACCGGATCGCCTATCTGGATGATATGGCGCATGCGGCCGATATGCTGGAAGACATACAAAACGAGGCCGCCATTGATTATGTCGCCCAGTTCCTGACCGGCGTTGCACGATCGGCTGAGGATGGCGGCATGGAGCGCGCAGCACAAGCATTGGCGGCACGGCGTGCCACCGGTCAATCCGCCGGGTCAGAGACAGCCATAATCGCAGGGCTGATCCAGGAACGCCTGTCGCAACGCATGGCGATCTGAGCGGCCTTGCTCACAACGCTGGATCAGACGCGACCCGGACCAACCCGGTCAGATCCCCCAAACGCTCACGCTGTTGGCCTGCGTCATCAAAATTCGCAGGGGCCAACCATGCCAGAAACGCCTCTTTCAACGCGGGCCATTCGCGGTCGATGGCCGCGAACCACGCCGTATCCCGGTTGCGCCCCTTCACGACTGTTGCCTGCCGAAACACACCTTCAAAGCTCAACCCCAGCCGCTGCGCTGCGCGTCGGGAGGGTGTGTTGAGCGCATCACATTTCCACTCATACCGCCGATAGCCTGCATCAAACGCCCATTGCATCATCAAGAACATCGCATCTGTCGCTGCTCGGGTCTGCTGCAAGGCGGGGCTGAAATTGATATGGCCCACTTCGATTGATCCGGCTTCGGGTGCCACGCGCAGATAGCTGGCCACACCTTCCCATTGACCGCTCTGCAAGTTCCGCACCGCATAGAAGAACGGGTCAGGCTGCCCTGCATGATCCCGCACCCACCTGTGATACTGCGCAGCAGATGAGAACGGGCCGTAGGGCATGTAGTCCCACACATGGTCCTCGCCCGCATATGTCCGGAACAGCAATGCCGCATGGGCATCTGCCGACAAGGGGGCAAGTTCGGCATATTGCCCGCGCAGCACCTCTTCTTCCGGACGGGGTGGCACTTGCCAGTCAGGGAGAAGAAAACCCACGGGGCGATCAGAAGAAAACGTGTTCATACACGCCACGTTAGGGCCAACTGCGGCGCAGGCCAAGTCAGCAATTGTACCATCCGCACCGGCGAAAAAGCCAAGAAACCGGCATCCGACTTACCCATTTCCGCCACATTCCACGGACATCCTTGACGGGTAAGAGTGCCAGACGCATGCGCCAGCGAAAGGATCAGTACCCGTGCAAAAGTTCCGCGATTTCTTCCGTGAAGACCCTGATGCCATCACCGTCGACTGGATTGTGCTGACAGCCTCCCTTGTAGGATTGGCCGTCGTTGTCGCTGCATCTTTCCAGGCTGGTTCAGACGGTCTGGCCGCGCAACTGCTGCAACAGATCGCCCCTGCTGACGGCTACTGACCCCCGCTAAAGCACGATCCCCGGATCGCTGCCCATGTCGAGGCCGGGAAAAATCATCCGCTCCAGCGTGGCTTGATCCAATCCGGTCGCTGCCCGCATCACCCATGCAGCCGGGGCGCGCACATCCGCAGTCGGCATCAGATCACGCCGATCATAAAGCGCGGCCTCCGCCACACCGGGCCATTGCCCCAGCACCTGTCCCCCCCGCAGCGCGCCGCCTGCAAACAGCATCGCACCGCCTGTGCCGTGATCCGTTCCGCCTGTGCCGTTCAACGCAGCGGTGCGCCCAAACTCTGTCATGGCAAGAACGGCTGTCTTGCCCCAGACGTCAGGCCCCAAACCGTCCCGCAACCCCAGCAGGGTCTGGGACAAGGCGCGCAGACTGCGGGGCAAGGTCCGCCGCTGAACCCGGTGGGTGTCCCACCCACCCAGTGAAAAGGCCGCCACCCGCGATGCCCCGCGCAACCGCGCGGCCGCAAACTGTGCAATCTGGAGATGCGCCCCCCCGCGGCGCGGCCCTTCAAGCCCGGCATCAGACAGCATCTGCGCCTCCGCCAGGGCCGCATGCAGCGCCGGATCCCGCTCCATCACCAGTTCAGCCAGCCGCAAAGCCTGCGGGCTGAGCCCCAGCTTCGCCTCCGGCGTCCAATTGGCAACCGGTGCTTCACCGTCCAGCACCCGCACTTCTGTCGTGCCAATGGCGTAAGCCGTCTCCGCCTCCAGCCCCGGCACCTGTTGCAGCATCCGGTTCAGCCAGCCATCGCGCACGCCACTGTCGAGCACCTCCGTCCCCGCTTCGAGCATATCCTGCCCGTCAAAATGGCTGCGTTTGTCGCGATAGGGCGTCGACACTGCGTGCATGAAACCCAACTCCCCCGCCTGCCAAAGCGGCATCAGTTCGCGCAACGCCGGGTGCAACGCGAAATATCCGTCCAGATCAAGCCCGTCGCTCAGATCCATCCCCGGACGCAGGGCGGCAAAAGCCGGGTCGCCCACCGGGCGCACCACATCAAGCCCATCCATGCCCCCGCGCAGGATGATCACCACCAACCGCATGTCCCAAGGCGCTTGCGCAAAGGCCACAGGTGTGACCAACGGACTGGCCGCCAGCGAACACCCGATGATGCCTGCCCGTTGCAACACCCCACGTCTGGTGAAATTCGCTGACATACCGCCCTCTCCTACCGCCGCTGCATGGCCGGTGACGCCAGCACAAGCCCAATCGCCACGGCCCGGTTTTCCGCAGCATCCACCGCGAAGCCCAACTCAGGCGGGACCACCTCGCCCAGCGCCTTCACAACAAACTCACGCGGGTCCGGCAGATCAGACAGCAATCGCACAGGCGCATTCACCGCCCATTCCAGCCGCGCGGCCACCCCTTGCGGCGTCACCCAGGCATCGTCTTCCTCCGGCCAGCCATCCGGTCCGCCGGGCCTTTGGTACTCAAACCCCATCACCCGCAGCGGCTTGAGGAACAGCGCATTCAAATCGCGGGGCCGCAGGGCGGCAAACCTGGCTTCCGGCACAGCAAGAGAGCGCAACGCAGTGCTGATGAACTCCAGCGGAGGGCGGATATTCACCGCCTCCGGCTGCCACGCGGCGGGATGGGTCAACAGCGCCTCGTATGTCGCCATCAGTTCGCCATCACTGGACAGATACGCCGATGCCACATGATCAATCAGCGCGTCAGGCGGCGCGTCTGACACAAAATGCACCGCAAGCTTGCGCGCCAGATGCCGCGCCGTGGACGGATGCACCGCCAGGTCCTTCAACGCGCGGTGAATGGGTTCAATTGTACCGGTATGAGGATAAGTCACGCCCAGCACGGTCTTCGACCCCGGCTCCACCATGTTCTTGCGGAACCTGAAACCGAAATCCCGCGTGCCACCAAGCCCCGTCAGCAGGTTGGCGAACACCCGCACATCCGCCTGGTCATACGGTCCTTCGACCCCCAGCGTGTGCAGTTCCAACACCTCACGCGCAAGGTTTTCGTTCAATCCGCGTTTGCGCCCCGGCCGCTGCGCTGCCGGGCTGTTCTCCCCGGCTGAGATGTTCTGATCCAGATAATGCAACATCAAGGGATGCGTGACGGCAGAGATCAGCAGATCGGCAAACCGCCAAGCGATGAAGGGGCGCACGGCTTCTTCCACATAAAGCGGTGGCGCGCCAACGGTCAGCCCGGCTTTGCCAATCGTGGTGAAATGATCCGCCCAGAACGCCGCCAGCCGTTCGTGGAAAGCCGCAGGCGTGTTGATCCGCCGCAACATCGAATGGCCGAACCATGCCAACCGGTCCAGCCGCATCTCCCGCCGCAAAGCCTTGACCTTTTGTTCCGCCGCCTTGCCTTCTTCCGTATCCGGGTTTTCCCGCGCGTATTGGCGAAACCGGCGGTTGCGCACCAATTGTTCGCGCAGATGCCGGTAGGGTGGCAGCGGATAGCGGGCGCGCATCGTATCTTGCCCAGCCACCCCGTCCAGCATCGCCGCAACCGACGCAACAGGGGCCACCACAGGGGACAACCCGTATCCAAATCGGCGCTCGGCAAGGGTTGGATCAAAGGACAAAGGGCGGCTCCACGTCAGGTGTTCACCGTCCAATCTAAGCAACAACGGCCCGGATTTCATCCCGGACCGTGTTTCAAATGCAAAGCTGCACAGGCCTGCCCGTGGGTCAGTCCTGCGGGATTACCCGCAAACCAAGCTCCATCAACTGATCGCTGGTCGGATCGCTGGGCGCGTTCATCATCAGGTCTTCGGCGCGCTGGTTCATCGGGAAAAGGATCACCTCTCGAATGTTCGCCTCATCCGCCAGCAGCATCACGATACGGTCGATCCCAGCTGCACAACCACCGTGAGGCGGGGCGCCGTATTGGAAGGCGTTGACCATGCCGCCAAAGCGTTTCTCAACTTCTTCCTTGCCGTAGCCTGCAATTTCAAAGGCTTTGAACATGATCTCCGGCTTGTGGTTCCGAATGGCCCCGGACACCAGCTCATAGCCGTTGCAGGCCAGATCATACTGGTATCCCAGCACCTTGAGCGGATCACCTTCAAGCGCTTCCATCCCGCCCTGCGGCATGGAGAAGGGGTTGTGCTCAAAGTCGATCTTGCCGGTTTCTTCATCCGCTTCGTAGATCGGGAAATCCACGATCCATGCGAAGGCGAAGCGGTTCTTATCGGTCAGGCCAAGTTCCTCACCAATGACATTGCGCGCACGGCCAGCGACACCTTCAAACGCCTTGGGTTTACCGCCGAGGAAGAACGCCGCGTCCCCGACGCCGAGGCCGAGTTGCTGGCGGATGGCTTCGGTGCGCTCTGGCCCGATGTTCTTGGCCAGCGGTCCGGCGGCTTCTTCACCCAAAGTGATCTCACCCGCCTTGATCAGTGCGTTCACCTCTTTGACGGTGATCCCACGCGCCTGCGCGATGCTGTCGGGCGATTCCTTGCGCCAGAAGATATAGCCCATGCCGGGCAACCCTTCCTTCTGGGCGAAGGCATTCATCCGGTCGCAGAACTTGCGGCTGCCCCCCGTAGGCGCAGGGATGGCGCGCACCTCGGTGCCCTCCTGCTCCAACAGTTTGGCGAAAATCCCAAAACCGGAGCCTGCGAAATGCTCGCTCACCACCTGCATCTTGATGGGGTTTCTGAGGTCCGGCTTGTCTGAACCATACCAAAGGGCTGCATCCTTGTAGGAGATCTGCTCCCACGTCTGATCCACTTTCCGGCCTTTGCCGAATTCCTCGAAAATGCCACCAATCACTGGCTGGATCGTGTCGAACACGTCCTGCTGGGTGACAAAGGACATCTCAAGGTCGAGCTGGTAGAAATCCGTCGGCGACCGGTCGGCGCGCGGGTCTTCATCGCGGAAACAGGGTGCGATCTGGAAATACTTGTCAAAGCCTGAGACCATCAGCAGTTGCTTGAACTGCTGGGGCGCCTGCGGCAGGGCATAGAACTTGCCCGGATGCAGGCGGCTTGGCACCAGAAAGTCGCGCGCCCCTTCGGGGGAGGACGCGGTGATAATCGGCGTCTGGAATTCCTTGAACCCCTGATCCCACATGCGTTTACGGATGGAGGCAACCACGTCAGAGCGCAGCACCATGTTGTCCTGCATCTTCTCCCGGCGCAGATCGAGGTAACGATAGCGCAGGCGGGTTTCCTCCGGATACTCCTGATCACCAAAGACCATCAACGGCAGTTCCGCCGCCGCACCCAGCACTTCGATGTCACGGATGAAGACCTCGATCTCACCTGTGGGTAGCTTGGGGTTGATCAGGCTCTCATCGCGCGCCTTCACTTCACCATCAATGCGGATACACCACTCTGAGCGGACCTTCTCCACGTCCGCAAAGGCGGCGCTGTCGGGGTCGCAGATCAACTGCGTCATGCCGTAGTGATCCCGCAGATCGATGAACAGCACCCCACCATGGTCGCGCACGCGGTGCACCCACCCGGCAAGACGCACGTTCTGTCCCTTGTTCGAAAGGTTCAGATCTGCGCAGGTAAAATCACGATAGGCGTGCATAATGGGTCCCTTCCTGGGGCGAAAAACAATGGCGCAGATACACCGTTTGCATGTGTCAAAGTCAAGGCGGTGTGATGGAAACGATTTGTCGGTTTGGTTTAGACATGGCCGATGTGGCCGGCGGCGCACACCCGCGCAGGCCAGACGGCAGCACCAGCCACGCCCCGGCCCCGTAAAGCCGCGCCGCGACATCTGCCCGCGCGCCGATCACTGTCACGCTCACCGCGTTTTGCGCAACAATCGCCACATCCTCCGGCAGGGCCGCCAGAAACGCCGCATCCGGCAGCATCACAACCGCAGCCGGTGCCCGGTCTGACAGCACCATGACCGATGCCAGAACAGCGATCCAGCCACCCACCACAGCAATGGCGCACAGAAGCGCCCTAATAATCATGGACATGCTCCACCTGCGCCGGACCTTCCCCAAACCGCCGAAGGGTTGCCAGCAGATCCGTCACCGGGACCATGAACAAATGGCGGTAGTCCTCATAGCCCTGCCTTTGGAAGCTGAACAGCGCATCGGGCATTTCCGCCTGATCGGACAGGGCGGTGAACATGATATCGTCATTGCCCGCAATCTCAGCCAGATCAATACCGCGTGCCGCCATGTCGACAAGCACCCGCGTCAGCGCCCGGTAACGCGGCGCTTCAACCACGATGACATCGCCGCGATGTTCAACCACGCTGAGGCCGTCCAGACCATCCAGCACCGCTGCATCGGGTCCTTTGACCACCATCCGCAGGCTCAGCGCATCCCCGCCGACGCTGTCCACCGCAGCGGCGATCACTTGCGCATAGGCCGCCTTGGCCGCGTATTCTCCGCCCAGGGCAAACCGGCGTTCCAGATCACGCGGGTTGTCCGATTGGGCTGCACGCAAGGCTGCTGCATCTGCCGGGAAGTCGTATTTATACCACGGCACCTGCTGAAGAAACGTCGCATAGTCAGCCGCTTGCCGGGCAGAAAGCTTGTCGAGCGGGCTCAACCGCTCCCCCCTTACAAGGGTCGCAAGCCGGCCCAGTGTTTCTTCATAGAGGGCCTTCATCGCCATCTCTGCCGAAAAGCTGACGCCGATGACATAGACCAGCTCTTTGGTCGCACGATCCACCCCTCCGTGGGCCGCGGCCTGCTCTTTCAACGCACAAAGGGACGTCCAATAGGTTTTGACCGCATTGAAGTAGCCAAAATCATGGGGATCGCCTGTTTCAATAACCTCGGCATAATCGTCATAGGCGTGGACGATATGCCACTCCGGATAGGTCAGCAGCGTGCGCGCCTCCGCCCTGTGATCCTCTGGCGGCAACAGCGCATCATAGGGCTGCGCAACACCGTTGCCACGGCATGCGACTTCGACCCAGGCGACCGGAGCCACCAGCACTGCACCCAACACCACGGCCAGAACAACCAGCCGCAGGATCCAGCGCAAGAGCCACCGCATCAGTCCCGCTCCACCCGCACACCGGCCCAGAGCGCGAAGGCCCCAAGCGCCAGATGCGGGAGGTTGGCCAGAAAACGCACCAACGTGAACGACATCCCTTCGGAGGCATTGGTGAAAATCCCCAGATCGAGGTAGCCATAGCCCGTAAAGAAGCCAAACACCCCATCCCCAAGATAAAGCGCCCCGAAGATCAGCAAGAACGACCGCGCGGCGCGCTGCGAGATGAGCGCCGCCGCCAAGGCCCACAGGGCAGAGGCCACGTGCAGGGAATCATCAAAGATATCAAGGGCAAAGATACCAAATGCCAGCCCCTGCGCGTCCGTCAGCCCCGGCACGTAATTCAGCGACGCCGCTGCCAGCAGCACCACCATATACCCCAGACAAATCTTGCGCAGCGTGGTCATAGTTTCTCCAGATAGCTGTCCCACAGATTGTTCCGGAATATAAGGTCCGGGTCCATGGCGCGCTTGGCTGACGCAAAGGCAGCCGCGCGGGGATAGGCACGTTCCAGCTGAGAGACCGTCGGATGTGGACGGTACGGCAGGTAATAGGTTCCGCCAATGTCGATGATACCGTCAATCAACGCCCGTGTCATGCGGGCCATGTCCGCTTCAGCCCGCGCGGTCATTTCCTGAGAGAACGACATCACGGCCGCAATCCGCGGTGTTGTCGCATAGGACAGCCAGCTTTCGGCATCCGTGTTCACAAATCTGAGCGTCACGTTCAGGAACTCCTGATACGATCCCGGAATGACCTGACGGCACAGCGTCAGGAAGTCAGCGAAGCGCTCTGGCGGCACAAAATACTCGTGCAGGATGTCCGTGCGGGTGTCGTCCCGGTCATCCAATGTCACCACGGGTTCGTTGATCACCGTGTTGCGTGTCGTGTCGCCACCGCCCAGCGTGGTGCCCAGATCCGTTTCAAACCACCACCGCACGGATTTCATCCGCTCATTGCCCAATTGCGCGCGGTACACATGGCGCGCAATCTTGGACATGAGGCCGGAACCCGGCGCAGGCGGCAGATCCTCCTGATCCGGCGTGGGCCGGTAGGTGATCATCAGCGCTTCACGGAAAAATGCCCCGCGCTCCACGTTCAGCCGTCCGTAGGCCATGGTCACGTCCGGGTCTTCCAGCGCGGTGATGAACGCCGTGCCAAAATCCTCCGCAGGCATCTTGTCGAAGGTCGGTGCGATGCGCGCGTTCTTCTCCATCTCCACTTCAAGGGCGATGATCGCCCCGGTCAGGCCATAACCGCCCATGCTCTGGTTGAACACATCCGCGTTTTGGGTGCGGGAGCAGGTTACCAGCGAACCGTCAGGCGTGATCAGATCAATACTGCGAACCGTCGCGCCCATCGGACCAAACGGCACCGGCCAGCCATGAGCATTCACACAGAACGTCGCAGCAACGCCGAAATCGTTGTTGGATTGCATGACCTTAGGCGAATACCCGATGGGGTCGAGCGCCGCGATCACCTCTTGCCACCTTGCGCCGGCGTGAACCCTGTAGGTGCCCTTGGCTGTGTCCGGCTCCACCATCGCATTGTCGAAGGTGATCGCATGGCCGTCCCGTGGGATGGCCTGCCCGCCCATTGAATGGCGCGCGGCACTGACGTTCACAGGACGACCCGCCGCGCGGGCTTCCTGCATCTCTGCCCGGATTGCCGCAACCAAAGCCTCACCCGCGTCCTCTTGCAGGGTGATATGCTTGTGAACCGGTGTCGCGCTCAACAGGCTCGCGTCGTTCAGATGCCCGGCGGCAGTGGTTTGGCCGACCCTCTGTGTGCCTGCCAAAACAGGCTGTTGGCGTGCCAATCTGCTGTTGGCAAAAGCGCCTATCGCCGCTCCGCCTCCCAAAAGCGCCGCGCGTCTTGTCCAGTTTCGCATCCTGTTTCCTTCTTAACACCCATACATTGGCACGGGAGCCTCGTACATCAAAGCGCCGCTGCCCCCTACTGATGTCCCATGTCGGGAGCGCTGCGTTCCGCTGCAAGGTCAGGAAATCCAGACCACGTCCCTAGAGGTCAGCTGTCACACGCGGATGATTTTGCCGAATGGCCGTCTTTACCCAATTTGGGGGATGCTGTGACCGGATGTGAAACGCAAGATGGGCGTCATAGATATACAGGTCCTTTTCGTGGTCGACGCATTTTCAAATTCCGATGGCTTTAGCTTCACGCAAGTGCTGGCCTTCATTGGTTTTATCATATGCACGATCAGCACGGCGGTCATTCCATTGGGCCGCTGTGTTATCTCAAGCGCGGTGCATTTCCACCGCAATTCTCTGGCGGCGACACCAGTCGCCGTCAGTCTCATATCCGGCTGTTCACCAATACGCTCTTTCAGCCGAACAACATGATTTTCCTTCGGACGTTTCCGCGCAGTTTCCTTGCGAAAACGCCCGATCCCGAACACGGAGAAAGCCCATTTGACGGGCTGACCCTCCAAACGAATTGATCTCTGCTCACGGGGGTGCTGTTTCAGTATCTGCGTATCGCAATTGCGGCGATCAATCGCCCGGTTTGCTGCGTTCTCGACCAACACAGCATATTTGGCGTCAACCGCACTGTCCTCCGGCGGTCTCTTCCCCGTCAGGCAGTGTCGGCCCCGCTCCGCCTTTCCGCGGAGCGGGGGCAAGCGGTTTTCGGAGATAGCTCATCCATCACCTACGAAAGGACCGCTGCCAAAGGGTTGGAGTGTGGCCGCGGGATTGGTTGTCATGAGCGCGCGCAAACCAATGCCGAGTTGGTTGCACAAAGAACTGCATCTCTCTAGGTTGAAACGGCGATGATTACGTCGGCCATTGGGAAAAAGTCGGTGCCGTAGCAAGCCCACGATTGCTTCTCCGGCACGGTACGCTCGCACGTTGGGCAGCAGGAAAAAGCGATGAAATTGGTAATACTTGCGGGTGGCCTCGGGACACGTATCAGCGAGGAGTCGCATCTCAGGCCCAAACCAATGATCGAAATTGGCGGGCGTCCCATCATCTGGCACATCATGAAGCACTACAGTGAGCACGGGATAGATGAATTCGTGATCTGCTGCGGCTACAAGGGCTATATGATCAAGGAGTATTTTGCGAACTACTTCCTGCACATGTCAGACGTCACCATAGATCTCGAAACCAACAAGATAGAAACACACACTCAGCGGGCCGAGACGTGGAAAATCACCCTCGTCGACACCGGAGAGCAGACCCAGACCGGTGGGCGGATTAAGCGTGTTGCGGATCACCTGGATGGAACATTCTGCCTGACATATGGCGATGGGGTCAGCGATGTCGATCTGACGGCGTTAATCGCACACCACCGCGCGCAAGGGTCCGAAGCAACCGTAACCGCAATACAGCCCGCCGGACGTTTCGGCGGCCTTGTGATTGACGGTGAGCGGGTCTCCCGGTTCGAAGAAAAGCCTGAGGGCGATGGCCGGTGGATCAACGGTGGTTTTTTTGTCTGTGAGCCCGGTGTCATCGACCGTATTTCAAACGACCTGACCGTGTTTGAAAAAGAGCCACTGGAATCATTGGCGACAGAGGGTCAGCTGTCGGTTTGGAAGCACCCCGGCTATTGGCAGTCCATGGACACGTTGCGTGACAAGAACGCGCTGGAAGAGCTTTGGGCAAAAGGTCAGGCGCCGTGGAAAACCTGGGCATGAGCAGTTTCTGGAACGGCAAACGTGTTCTGGTAACGGGTCATACAGGGTTCAAAGGAAGCTGGCTTTCATTTTGGTTGAAGAGCCTCGGCGCTGATGTTGCAGGTATGGCTCTCCCTCCGAATACAAGCCCCGCCCTATTCGATCAGCTTGGGATCGAAACGCTGGCCGATCACATGATTGGCGATATTCGCGACGCTGATCTGGTTGTTCGCCGTGTGGCTGAAGTGGAGCCTGACGTCATATTCCACCTCGCAGCGCAGGCACTTGTCATCGACTCCTACGAAACGCCGCTAGAGACCTGGCAAACGAATGTTATGGGCTCTGCCCATATCATGCAGGCCGTCCGGCATCTGCCCGGCCGCTGTGCTGTCGTCATGGTAACCACCGACAAGGTTTACGAAAACCTCGAAGACGGACGCCCATATAACGAACACCACCCGCTTGGCGGCCACGATCCCTATAGCGCCAGCAAGGCGGCGATGGAGATTGCTGTGTCGAGTTGGCGGCGTTCTTTTCTGGGCGGGACGGATGTCAGGGTTGCTTCAGCAAGGGCCGGAAACGTGATTGGTGGTGGCGACTGGGCGGCGAACCGGATCGTTCCGGACATCGTGCGGGCGCTGACGCATGGGCAGCAGATTGAGGTGCGAAACCCAAACGCTGTGCGCCCCTGGCAGCACGTTCTGGAACCGCTCGCCGGGTACCTTACACTCGCAGAACGGCTTTGGTCTTCGGATGATCCGGCGTATCAATCCGCTTTCAACTTTGGACCTGACCCGAAAGACACGCGGCCGGTCGGTGATCTGGTGACCGAAGCCTTGCGCCATTGGCCGGGGCACTGGACAGATGTATCACCAACGGCCCCTGTACATGAGGCGGGTCTTCTCAGCCTTGATCCCTCAAAAAGCGAAACGGTTCTCGGGGTAACGCCCCGCTGGACGTTCGAAGAAGCGATCGAAAAAACCATCAGCTGGTATCGTGCAGTCGCTGGTGGGGCACCAGCAACAGAGGTCACGGAAACCCAGCTCTCAGCCTTTGGTGCGGTATGATCTTCACGCCACTCCCCCTTGGCGGTGCGTTTGAGGTTCTTTTGGAACCCCGAAAGGACGCGCGCGGCTTTTTCTCAAGGTTCTATTGTGAGGATGAGTTTTCACAGCACGGCCTCAACACAGATTGGGTGCAAATGAACCTTTCCCTCACCCGCGGGCGTGGATCGTTGCGCGGCTTGCATTTTCAGCGTGGAGCAGCCGCTGAAGTCAAACTGGTGCGTTGCCTGCGCGGACGGGTCTATGACGTCATTGTCGACCTTCGGGAAGGGTCCACCAGCTATGGCCGCCATGTCGGGGTCGAACTGGATGCGGAGCGGCGGAACTCGATCTACATCCCAGAAGGTTTTGCGCACGGTTTTCAGACACTGGAAGATGAAGTCGAACTCCAATACTTCCATTCCAAACCCTATTCACCGGGTCACGAGGGAGGCGTCAACTTGATGGATAACGACTTGGCAATCGACTGGCCCCTGCCCCCCGCCCAGATGTCTGAACGGGACGAGAAACTGCCACCCTTCAAGGAGGTCTTACCTCTATGACGCAGCTTTGCCGTCACTGCGCCGCGCCGCTGAGCATTCGGTTTCTGGACCTCGGATTCGCCCCGCCATCGAATGCGTATCTCACTCCTGAGGACCTGCAAAAACCCGAAGTGACGTTCCCGCTGCGATTGCTGGCATGCGGGACTTGCCGTCTTGTTCAAACCGAAGACTTCGCGGCGGCAGATGCTTTGTTTACAGAGGACTACGCTTACTTCTCATCAACCTCACAAGGCTGGCTGGATCACGCCGCGCGCTATGCAGATATGGCAATAAAGCGGTTTGGATTAGGGCCAAAAAGCCACGTGATGGAGGTGGCATCGAATGATGGCTATTTGCTGAAAAACTTCGTTGCCAAGGGCATCCCATGTGTCGGCGTGGAGCCAACGCAAAGCACCGCAGACGCCGCACGCGCGCAGGGCATTCCCGTTGTGCAGGACTTCTTCGGTATGGAGTTGGCTGCGACGCTGGATCAAGCAGACCTCATTGCTGGAAACAACGTCTACGCGCATGTTCCCGACATCAACGATTTCACCGCAGCCCTGAAAGCAACTTTAAAGCCGCAGGGCGTGATCACGCTTGAATTTCCCCATCTCATGCAGCTGGTGACCCTTCGACAGTTCGACACCGTGTATCACGAACATTTCTCCTATCTGTCCCTGCTTGCCGTGGACCGGATATTTGCTGCCGCCGGGCTGCGCATATTCGACGTTGAGGAATTACCAACGCACGGCGGCAGCCTGCGCATCTTCGGATGCCACGACACGGCGGATCATGCGCAACACGGTTCCGTTGCTGCACTGATGGAGCGGGAGCGGGAAAACGGTATGGACGGTGATGACTTCTATCTGGCGTTCCAGTCGCAGGCGGATGACGTCAAGAACGACTTCCTCAGGTTTCTGTTGCAAGCCAAGGCTGAGGGCAAATCCGTAGCGGGGTACGGTGCCGCAGCCAAGGGCAACACCATCATGAACTATGCAGGCGTGCGGCCAGACCTGCTGCCGTTCATCTGTGACGCAGCCCCAGCCAAGATCGGCAAGCTGATGCCTGGCAGTCATATCCCGATACTGGCCCCTGCGGCCTTGCGGGAGAACCGCCCGGACTACCTCATCATTCTGCCATGGAACATCGCGGCGGAGGTCAAAACCCAGTGCAGCGATCTTGCCGCGCTTGGCACGCGTTTCGTGACCGCAGTACCGAAACTTCAGGTGTCGGAATGAGCCGCATTCTGATGACCGGTGCCACGGGTTTTGTTGGGTTTCCTGTGGCGCAAAAGCTTGCCGCCGAAGGGCATCCTTTGACCTGTGTGGTCCGTCCGGGAACTGAAACCCTATTGGCGGAACTGGATACGCAGATCATCCTCTGCGACGATGTATTCTCGCAATCCTCGGACTGGTGGGCCAGCACCCTGTCTGACATCGACACGCTTGTGCATCTAGCTTGGTATGCGGAGCCGGGCAAATACCTCACGTCCGGGCTTAATCTGGATTGTCTGGCCGGAACGCTGTCGATGGCAAAAGGCGCCGCTGCGGCCAACCTGCGGCGCTTCGTTGGCATTGGCACCTGCTTTGAATATGACCTGAGCGCAGGCACGCTATCCGTCGAGACAACCCTCGCCCCCAGCACGCCCTACGCAGCGGCGAAGGTTGCCGCCTTCACCATGTTGAACGCATGGTTTGCCACCACGGATGTCGCGTTCTTGTGGGCGCGTCTGTTCTACCTCTATGGCGCACGCGAAGACCAACGACGCCTCGTGCCCTATCTACATGCGCAATTAAGCAGCGGTCAGGCGGCAGAACTCACCAGTGGGCAAGCGGTGCGCGACTATCTGGATGTGGAGGAAGCAGCGGAGATTCTGGTAAGGGACATCCTTGGAAACCGCACCGGCCCGACAAACATTTGCAGCGGCAAAGGCGTCACAATCCGGGCACTCGCAGAGGAGATCGCGGACCAGTATGGCCGCCGAGACCTCCTTCAGTTTGGCGCACGCCCTGACAACCTGACCGACCCGCCGATTGTCGTCGGCCAAAGGACGGAAGAGACACCATGACACAGACTGCCAAAACCCGTTTGCTTTATGCGCAGGACGACTTCCCGGTCTTTCAAAACCGAATGTACGCCACCGCTGAGGAGGCACGCCAATGCCCGCGCGGCAACATTCGCCTGGTCGAGGACCTGACATCTGGACTGGTGCGGAACGAAGCTTTTGATCCTGACCTGGTCGACTACGATTCCGCCTACCAGAACGAACAGGCCAACAGCCTGCCATTCCGCCAGCATTTGGAATGGGCCGCTGATCTCATTTCCGAGGAAATCGGTTTGGATGATCTGGTCGAAGTTGGCTGTGGCAAGGGGACGTTTCTGGAGATGCTTGCCGCGCGCGGCGCCTCAATTACCGGGTTTGATCCAACGTATGAAGGGGATAGCCCGCTGATCCAAAGGCATTATTTCGGACCTGAACTGGGTCTGTCAGCAAAGGGCCTCGTGCTGCGCCATGTGCTGGAACACATTCCCGATCCCTATGCCTTTCTGTGCCAGTTGCGGGATGCAAATGGTGGGAGCGGATTGATCTATATTGAAGTGCCTTGCTTTGACTGGATCTGCAAAGAGCGGTCGTGGTTCGATATCTTCTACGAACATGTCAATTACTTCCGGCTGTCTGATTTCAAGAAGATGTTCGGGAAGACACCTGCCCTTGGGCGGTGTTTCGGAGGACAATACCTCTATGTCATTGGCGACCTGTCCAGTTTACGCGCGCCTGAGTATGACCCTGCGAACCCCGTGCACCTGCCCGATGATTTCACCCCGTCACTGCATGCGGGTGCCACCCCGTCGACAGATGTTGTCTGGGGCGGTGCGTCCAAGGGGGTGATCTATGCGTTGATGCGCGAACGGGCCGGAAATCCGGTTCAGGCTGTGATTGATATCAACCCGAACAAACAGGGCCAGTATCTGGCCGGTACCGGCCTGCGCGTCAGCGCGCCTGACGAAGTTCTGCCGAATGTGCCAAAATCCACAAGGATCCTTGTGATGAACCCGAATTACTGCGACGAGATCAAAAAAGCGTCGAACAACCAATTTACCTATGTCGAGGTGGGAAATGACTGAGTTCAAAAAAGAGATCGAGACCCGTATCTCGGACATGATGGAAAACAAACCGCTGAATGATCTGGCTATGTCATTTTTGCAGGCCACGACCCAGCCAAAGTACTCCTACAACTTCCACTGGCAGGACCGGCCGATCATCCAGTACCCGCAGGACATTGTTGCCATGCAGGAGCTGATCTGGAGCGTCAAACCCGATCTGATCATCGAAACCGGCATTGCCCATGGCGGATCGCTGATCTTCAGCGCGTCAATGCTCGCCCTGCTGGATATGTGTGAGGCGATTGAAGGGGGAACGACGCTTGACCCTGCCAAGTCCGCCCGAAAGGTATTGGGCATTGATATCGACATTCGTGCGCACAACCGCACGGCCATTCTGGAGCACCCCATGGCCTCTCGCATTGAGATGATTGAAGGCTCCAGCGTTGATCCCGACATTTTTGCCAAGGTCAAAGAGGCGTCGGAGGGCTATCAGCGGGTGCTCGTCTGTCTGGATTCAAACCACACCCATGATCATGTCCGAAGTGAGCTTGAGCTCTATGCGCCGCTCACATCAGTCGGAAGCTATTGCGTGGTTTTCGATACCCTGATCGAAGACATGCCCGCAGATGAATATCCCGACCGATCCTGGGGCCCCGGCAACAACCCCAAAACGGCCGTTTGGGATTATCTTGAGACCCATCCGGAATTTGAGATCGACAAGAGCATTCCGGCAAAGCTGCTTGTCACTGTGGCCCATGATGGATTTCTCAAACGGGTCCGTTGATCAAAGCTGGCGTTTGTATCCTGTGGACCGGCGCTTGGCCAGTTTCCAGGCCGCGCGTTGTTCCATCTCGCCGGACAGAACCGCTCCATAGTCCTCTCCCAACAGCCCATCCAGTGTATGGGCTGCAGTTAGGATCGTGTTTTCGCCATCCCCGGCGGCGGACACTCTGAAACTGTGCAACTGCCCCTGCACGCGGGCGAGCCGTTCTGTCAGGCTACGCTTGGATTTTGGCGGTGCAGAGAGTGCGGCGGACAATGCGTCTGATGTTCGCGTGGCGGCTGCATAATCACTCAAAATGCCGCGCAACTGCTCTGCGAGTTGCGGATTCTTGCGCGCAGATCCAAGCACATAGCGATACCAATTGAGGTAGTCAGGCCGGGCCTCTTGCACCGCATGATTGCGCCGCAGTGTTTCCAACGTCGAGAAATAGGCCAGCGGTACAGACCCCGCATGCGGCATGACATCGCTCATGGCATCTGCTTGGTTCTCTTTCGCAAACGCCTGACTGCTGCCTGTACCTGACTGGTTCTTCTGCTCCGCCCCATGGCCTCCCCCCGTGCTTGCAGGACTGTATCCATTGATGGAGAACGGGTGATCGACCCCAATAAAGTTGCCATCTTTCAGAATCGACCGATAGGTCAGATTGACGTCGGGTATCGCGCTATCGAACACCGTCCGCGGGTTCATTGCAGTCTTGAGCATGTAGGCGCGTGAAAGGCAGCCGTGATAGATATCGGGTACCGGACGCAAGCTGGCCACGTCAGCTGCCAAAAGCCTGCTGAGGTTGTCAGACCCTAGATATGACTTGGGCAAGCCGAAGCAATTGCTGCGATACAATCGCACCCCTCCTGTTTTCTTGCCAAAACCTTCGATCGGCCAGCCATAGGTTGATTTCATCCAACTCAACCCATCAGGTCTGTAGGTTTCCAGAAGCTGACGGAGAAACCTGAACTGTTTGGGTAACATCCCGTCGTCATCGCCGAAGAAGATCAGGTAATCTCCAGTTGTCGCTTCGAACGCATACTGAAAATTCTCCCGCATCGACAAGCGGGCGCCCGTGTTTACGTAAACCAGCCGAGGATCATCAATCTCCTGAACCAGTTCTTCTGTCCCATCCGTACTGGCATTGTCGCTGACAACGATCTCAATGTCAGCGTCGTCAATCTGTAGGGCGGTCTTGATTGAATGCCGCAAGTATTGGCTGCGCTCCCGTGTTGGAATGACGATGCTGATTTTCACTTGTCTGTTTCTCTCTGTGCAGCCTGGCGCGGGGCCACTTGCTGGTGCTTCATCCAAATTAACCGATCAGCGCTGTCTCAAGCCGCTCAATCTGAACGAGTTCTAGATCAAGAACACCAAGGTTTGTAGCTTGAATAGGATAAGGAGCGTACCCGACAGGCTGGTCATTGATTTTGTCGGCGAATTGGCTGGTCTTTTGACCCTTGGCACAAGCAGGAACGCCCGCAGCGTCTATGCTGCGGGCGGTTCTGTTACATTGGTTGCGGGAGTAGGATTTGAACCTACGACCTTCAGGTTATGAGCCTGACGAGCTACCGGGCTGCTCCATCCCGCGCCAAATCGGTTCGTGTGGTGTATGCCGAGTCGCGCAGGACTGCAAGGGGATCAGGGGCGCGGTTGTAAGAAATTTGTTACGATCCTGCACCGTCCTCGGGGGCCCAAAAGCGGCAACCCGCGCGGTCACTGGACGACGCGGTATGAAATCTCTTCAGGGATCACCAGCCGGGTATCGCCGGTAAAGAAATCAGGCGTGGGCGTTCGGCGGGACGGTCGGCAGGAGACCGGGGTCCCCGCATAATGGCGCAGCGCTGCGGGGAAGATCGTGACTGATTTTGTGCCCTCCCCATTCTTGCGGGACACATTAACCTTACGACCAGCATTTGGCGTTCCGGCGAGGTCCGTCCAGCCCCTGAGCCCCCTGCGCACAACAGCACCTTGGGCGGTGACAACACGCAAGCGGCTGGCAAACTCCTCCCCTATACTCCTTCCGTAGCTCTGACCGGCAAAGGTCTCATTGGCGACGGCAACGCAAACATAGGCGCGGCCTTTGCGCCGGACGACACTGTGGAAGGTGACAAGTGAATAATAGGTGTCGCGGCCCAACTTGATACTGTTGCCCCAAGTCGTTCGCTGGAAACTACCGTCAAGCGCAACAGTGATGCGTGATTGGGCATGGGCCAGGCCGGCCAAGAGGCACAACGAAAGGGCAAGTAGGAGTCTCATACCCAACCATAGGGCGAGTGCATCTGGAGAGGCAATAACTATTGATTGTGCGGATGAGATCGAAAGAGAGATACGGGTTCCAGAGGACTTGTTAGGTTTGGCGATGACCTACTCTCCCACGTCTTAAGACGCAGTACCATCGGCGCTAAGGCACTTAACGGCTGGGTTCGGGATGGGACCAGGTGTTTTGCTCTCGCTATGATCACCAAACCAAACAAATCCTCTGGATGTCCAAGTCACGCACAGTAACGTGCTGTGTATGCTTTTGATTGTGTCCGTAGGTTGGGTTAAAAACCACCTTACTGTATAGAAGTCTCGCTTCTACTGGATCAAATCAAGCCTATCGAGCAATTAGTACCAGTCAACTGAACGTGTTACCACGCTTACATCTCTGGCCTATCGACGAGGTGGTCTACCTCGGCTCTCAGGGATACCTTGTTTTGAGGGGGGCTTCCCGCTTAGATGCCTTCAGCGGTTATCCTGTCCGATCATAGCTACCCTGCACTGCTGCTGGCGCAACAACAGGTCCACCAGTGGATCGTTCACCCCGGTCCTCTCGTACTAGGGGCAACTCCTCTCAAGTATCCTACACCCACGGAAGATAGGGACCGAACTGTCTCACGACGTTCTAAACCCAGCTCACGTACCTCTTTAAACGGCGAACAGCCGTACCCTTGGGACCTGCTCCAGCCCCAGGATGAGATGAGCCGACATCGAGGTGC
>Ga0160419_100271_pt1 | contig 35870 bp, 27 predicted proteins | sample CelAP2metagpilot_2_FD_108196 | JGI IMG/M metagenome (GOLD analysis project Ga0160419, IMG submission 108196) | Phycosphere-associated microbial communities from Cellana algal ponds in Kailua-Kona, Hawaii, USA - Cellana AP2-4-25 metagenome pilot ... | reverse complement strand
CTTTGGCAGGTCCTCGATCCTACTTCCTGTAATCCGCATCTGATAAATTCCGATAATGCTCAAAACCAGAACCGCTACGGTGGTAATGTACACGGCAATTCTGTGGTTTCGTACCATATTTTCCATCCAATTGACAAAAAAGTCCATCCATTTTTTGTTCAAGTGCTTTAAATGCTTGGTCTTGGGCAACGGCATAAAGCTATAAATGATAGGTATGATCAGTAGGGATAATATAAATATTCCGATAATATTGATAGAGGCTACAATGCCAAATTCCCGCAACAATTGGCTGTCTAAAATGATGAAGGTGGCAAAACCAGATGCGGTGGTAATGTTTGTCATTAATGTGGCATTGCCGATCTTAGAGATAACCCTTTGTAGGGAGAGGGCTTGGTTGCCATGCTTTTTTACTTCTTGCTGGTATTTGTTGATCAAGAAAATACAGTTGGGAATACCGATTACAATGATCAATGGAGGTATAAGGGCCGTAAGTATGGTGATCTCATACTGCAAAAGTCCCAATATGCCAAAAGCCCACATTACACCTATGATCACAACACACATAGAGATAAATGTGGCCCTAAAGCTTCTAAAGAAAAAGAAAAAGATAATGGAGGTGACCAGAAGGGCGCCTACAATAAAAAGACCAATTTCATCTACAATGGATTTAGTGTTCCAAGTTCTTATATAGGGCATTCCGGAAACATGGACATTCATTTGGGTCTCTTCCTCAAAATCGTTTACCAGTGCCCCAAGGTCGTTAAGGATAAATTCGTTCCGAACGGCAGTGTTCATGATGTCCTTGTCCAGGTACACTACGGTTTGAATAGTACCTGTTTCGGGATTGTACACCAAATTGTCGTAAAATGGCAGTTCTTTGAACAAGTGGTTTTTAAGGGACTCAATTTCCTGTGCGGTTTTTGGTGGGGCCGGAATAAGCGGCTGCATTACAAAAGCCTGGGTGATGCTGTCCTTGACAAGTTCTTTCAAGTTCTCGAGAGAGATCACATAATCCACCTCTGGAAATGCGTCGAGCTGTTTGCTCAAAGTATTCCAGCGGTTAAAATTTTTAGGGGTGAACAGGGCCGGATCCTTAACGGCCAGTACAATGGCATTCCCTTCTTCTCCAAAAATTTTGGTAAAGGAATTGTACTCAATGGTAGCCGGGTGATCATCTGGAAGAATATTGGCCTCGGTGTTGGAAAAACGCATATTTTTCCACTGCATCGCCAAGAAAACAGTGAATCCGGCAACCCCCAAAAGAATGAGGATTCTATTTCGGAGAATAATTCTTGCGACCTTAGGCCAAAATCCTTTAGTGAGCTTTGCTACCATGTGGGTTTTGTTGGCCGCAAAGGTAGAAAATGATATGTTGTGTTCCTAGAAAAGACCGTAGTCAAAATTGAAGTTTTACACCTTCATGATCTCGGCTTCTTTTGCCGTTAAAATGCTATCGACTTTTTCACTGTAGGAATTGGTAAGTTCCTGAACATCGACCTCGGCATTGCTCAAAAGATCCTCGGAAATATCCAGTGCTTTAAGCTCTTTGTTAGCGTCTTGCCTTACGCTTCGGATACTCACTTTTGCATCTTCGGCTTCGGATTTTGCCTGTTTGGTCAGTTGAACCCTTCTTTCTTCGGTCAAAGGTGGAACGTTGATGATGATCATGTCGCCATTGTTCATTGGATTGAAGCCTAAATTGGCATTCATAATGGCAGTTTCTATTTCACCAAGAAGATTTTTTTCCCAAGGTTGAACGGACAAGGTTCGCGCATCGGGAGTATTTATGTTGGAAACTTGGGAGAGCGGAGTCTGCGAACCATAGTAATCTACCATTACCGTAGATAGCATCATTGGGCTGGCTTTGCCGGCCCTGATCTTTGTCAATGCTTTTTGTAAGTGTGCGATGCTGGCATCCATGCTTTCCTTTGCACTATCAAGAATAAATTTTACTTCTTCGTCCATAATTATAAATATATAAAAACTGAATCCATTATCTGCGTTCAACTACACGTTGACCACTGTTCCAATATTTTCTCCTGAAACTATTTTCATTAAGTTGCCACGTGTGTTCATGTCGAAAACAACGATGGGCAATTCGTTTTCCTGACTGAGGGTAAAGGCGGTTGTGTCCATTACTTTGAGCCCTTTGGAAAGCACTTCGTTAAAAGAGATGGAGTCGAATTTGGTAGCCGTTTTGTCCTTCTCTGGGTCAGATGTATAAATTCCGTCCACTCGTGTACCTTTTAAGATAACATCCGCTTTGATCTCAATAGCTCTCAGTACGGCTGCGGAGTCGGTGGTAAAGTATGGATTTCCGGTTCCCCCTCCAAAAATCACCACTCTGCCTTTTTCCAAATGGCGAATAGCTCTTCTTCTGATAAAAGGTTCTGCAACCTCATTGATTTTTATGGCCGATTGTAACCTGGTCTGCACCCCTCTTAGTTCAAGGGCACTCTGCAGTGCGAGGCCGTTGATCACTGTTGCCAACATGCCCATATGGTCTCCCTGGACCCTGTCCATGCCTTGGCTAGCTCCGGCCAATCCCCGAAAAATGTTTCCCCCACCAATTACGATGGCCACTTCTACACCTTTATCGATTACTGATTTTATTTCTTCGGCATATTCATCCAATCGCTTGGCATCTATACCATATTGTTTTTCGCCCATTAGGGCTTCGCCGCTTAGCTTTAATAAAATTCTTTTGTAATGCATTAAAAGTATATTGAAGTCCGGACAAAAATAATCAAAATATTTTACGGGAAATGTAGAATTCTAGGTTTGATACCATCACAAAAAAACCGCTTCTTTTGGGAAGCGGTTTAGTGAAGTTATGTTGCAGGCAAATTAACCAAGTGCCACTCTTGCGAATCCTGTAACTTCCAAGCTGGAGTCTACAGACTTAACATATTGGGAAACACTTTGCTTGCTGTCTTTGATAAAATCTTGGTTTACCAAGGTGTTGTCCTTAAAGAAACGCTTCAATTTACCTTGGGCGATCTTGTCCAACATTTCTTCTGGTTTGCCTTCTTGGCGCAATTGATCTTTTGCGATTTCGATTTCTTTGTCAATGATCGATTGGTCAACACCATCCTCGTTCAATGCAACAGGGTTCATAGCAGCAGCTTGCATGGCTACATCTTTTGCGGCTTCGGCTGCACCGTCAACATTGGCGGACAAACCTACCAAAGTCGCGATTTTGTTACCAGCGTGTATGTATGAACCTACGAAAGGGGCATTCAATTTTTCAAAGCTTCCGATTTCGATTTTTTCACCGATAACCCCGGTTTGCTCAGTCAATTTATCAGCTACGGTCATTCCATCGTAGGAAGCAGCTAAGAAATCGTCTTTGCTTTCGAAACCTAGTGCGATATCGGCCAAATCGTTGGCAAGCTTTACAAAACTATCGTTCTTGGCAACAAAGTCAGTTTCGCAGTTCAATGAAATTGCAACTCCTTGTGTATTGTCGCTATTTACCTTTGCAATGGCAGCACCTTCTGAAGATTCTCTATCAGCTCTTTTTGCTGCTACTTTCTGACCCTTTTTTCTAAGGATCTCTATTGCCTTATCAAAATCACCTTCTGCTTCGACCAAAGCTTTTTTGCAATCCATCATTCCAGCTCCGGTGGTCTTTCTTAATTTATTTACCTCTGCGGCGGTAATCTTTGCCATTTTCTTTTCTTTTTAAATTTTATATAAAGTAAAACACTATTGCCGTGTTTTGGATTAGGACAATGTTAAATAAGTGGGTTTATTCAACACCGCCTTTTACGCTGTCTTGCCATTCTTTAAGTTCGTCCCATTTTCCATCGGCGGCCATTTTAGCTTGTTTTGGCCAAGAAGTTGGGTCCAAGTGAGCTAAAGTTGAGCTAGCTTCGGTCAAGATTTCCTTGATTTTTTCAGCGTCTGCATCAGCTAGGTCTGCATAGGATTTTACACCACTTGCTGCCAAAGCTTCGGCGGCTTTTGGTCCAACACCTTCAATTTTGGTAAGGTCGTCCGCTTTAGCTTCTGCTTTTGGAGCGGCTTCTGCTTTTTTCGCTGGTTTTGCTTCAGCAGTTTTATCTTCTTTGTTGGAGTCTTCGTCCTTGTCTTTACCGTTGTTTTTCTCGCTCTTGCGCTCTTCCAATCCTTCTGCTACGGCTTGTGTAACAGACTCTAGGATAGCTTCAATGGATTTACCGGCATCGTCGTTGGATGGGATGGCATAATCTACATCACGTGGGTCGGAGTTGGTATCTACCATTGCAAAAATTGGAATGTTCAATTTTTGGGCTTCTTTTACGGCGATGTGCTCACGCATGGTATCTACGATAAATAGGGCTCCGGGCAAACGTGTCATATCGGCAATGGAACCTAAGTTCTTTTCCAATTTTGCACGCAAACGATCTACCTGCAATCTTTCTTTTTTGGATAGGGTGTTGAATGTACCGTCTTTCTTCATTCGGTCGATAGCTGCCATCTTTTTAACAGCTTTACGAATGGTTACAAAGTTGGTCAACATACCACCTGGCCATCTCTCTGTGATGTAAGGCATGTTTACCTTGGATACTTTGTCCGCTACAATGTCCTTTGCTTGTTTTTTTGTGGCTACAAAAAGAATTTTTCTTCCTGAGGCTGCAATTTTTTTAAGAGCCTCGTTGGCCTCCTCAAGTTTTGCAACTGTTTTGTAGAGGTTGATTACGTGAATCCCATTTCGCTCCATGTAGATGTACGGAGCCATGTTCGGATTCCACTTTCTTGTTAGGTGTCCAAAATGCACACCTGCTTCCAGTAAGTCTTTTACTTCAATTTTACTTGCCATTTTTGTACTTAGTTTACGTTCCGTTGTAAGTAGCAATGGGTTGGTGGTCACAAAAAATGTTCGCCCGGCCCATTTAGATGCTAAACTAGTTTCCAAAAGTCGATTTGTTTTTCCTTTTGGAACAACGACAACTTTGTTAAAAATTTAACCCTGAAATATGTACACTTTCAGGGTTTTCAATGAACTTATATATAGATGGGCAAAGGCCCAAAGTATATTAACGTTTGGAGAATTGGAATTTCTTACGGGCTTTCTTCTGACCGAATTTCTTCCTTTCCACCATTCTTGGGTCTCTTGTTAATAACCCTTCTGGTTTAAGAACAGTTCTGTTCTCTGCATCTATTTCGCACATTGCTCTGGACAAAGCCAAACGAACGGCCTCTGCCTGACCTGTGATACCACCGCCGTAAACATTTACTTTTACGTCGTAGTTGCCTTCGGTTTCTGTTAAGGCAAAAGGTTGTTTTACTTTGTATTGCAATGTACCTGTGGTAAAGTAATCGTTAAGATCTCTTTTGTTGATGGTAATGTTTCCTGAACCTTCGGAAACATATACTCTGGCCACAGCTGTTTTTCTTCTACCTATCTTATGAACCACTTCCATTATTTGTAGTCGTTTAAGTTTATAGCTTTTGGTTTTTGGGCTTCTTGTCCGTGCTCCGCCCCTGCGTAAACCTTAAGGTTTCTGAACAGGTCGGCTCCTAATTTATTTTTAGGAAGCATTCCTTTTACGGAGTTTTCGATAATGCGCTCAGGATGTTTTTCCAATACTTCTAGTGCGGAAGCAGAACGTTGTCCACCTGGATACCCAGTGTATCTTTGGTATTCTTTATCGTTCCATTTGTTACCTGTCATGTCGATTTTCTCTGCATTGATGACGATAACATTGTCTCCACAATCAACATGGGGGGTAAAGTTGGTCTTATATTTCCCTCTAAGTATTTTGGCTACTTTAGACGCCAATCTTCCTAAGGTCTGTCCTTCAGCATCAACCAATAACCATTGCTTGTCAACAGTAGATTTATTGGCGGAAATAGTTTTATAACTTAATGTATCCACTTCTCGAATATTATTGATTTAAATAACCTATCCCGATTAACGGGCTGCAAATGTACAATTATTAGATTGAATTACAAACGGTTGATCGGGAATATTTTTCCACTTTTTTCAAATTCAATCTTTAGGGGTGGAAAACGGCTGTAAGATAATCTTGAAAGGTGTTAAAAAAAGATTAAAAAAATTGGTAACTGTAACGCATTCCGATTTATAGTGTCTTTACAATATCAATCTAACCAAAAAACGAACAAGTGAGATATGAAGTCCTAATAATCCTGGCCCTATTATTCCTCAATTCCTCTCTAGCACAAGACTCGACCCAAGTCGTTGTCAAAAAAAGATATGTTACCCAAAGTTTAGGCGAATATGCCGCGCCCGACATTAATGGAATTTTAGAAGATGATGCTTGGGACTTGGTGGAATGGGGCGGTGATTATATAGAATTTCAGCCCGATGAAAACACCCCGCCTTCGCACCAGACCAAATTTAAAATTTTATATGATAGCAAGAACCTATATATAGGTGTTCGTTGTTATGATAGTGAACCGGACAAGATCGTAAAAAGGCTGTCCCGTAGGGATGGTTTTGATGGTGATTGGGTAGAATTCAATATTGACAGCTATTTTGATAAGCGTACTGCCTTTTCTTTTACCATAACCGCTGCTGGGGTAAAGGGTGATGAGTTTATATCAAATAACGGTAACAATTGGGACCCGAGCTGGAACCCTATTTGGTATGCCAAAGCCCATGTTGATGACGAAGGTTGGACGGCAGAATTGAGGATTCCTCTTAGCCAATTGAAATTTGGAAGAGCAGAAGAGCAGGTATGGGGCTTTCAGTCTACTCGACGCTTTTTTAGAGACGAGGAACGTTCCCTGTGGCAACGTAAGCCCATAGATCAACCCGGTTGGGTGAGCGAGTTTGGGGAACTACATGGGCTAAAGAATATACAGCCCCAAAAACAGTTGGAAATCCAGCCCTATACCGTGGCAAAAACGGAAACTTATGAAGCCGAGGAGGGGAATCCGTTTCGGGATGGTAGCGAAAGTGATATTACCGCAGGTCTGGATGCCAAAATTGGAATTACCAACGATCTTACTTTGGATTTAACGGTTAATCCCGATTTTGGGCAAGTAGATGCCGATCCGTCGGCAATCGCCTTGGATGGGTTTCAGATATTTTTCCAAGAGAGACGCCCATTTTTTGTCGAGAACAAAAACATCTTCGATTTTAGGGTGTCTCAGTCCCAAGCGGGAAACACATTCGGTTCCGATAATATTTTTTACTCCCGAAGAATCGGTAGAAGCCCACAAGGCTATCCCGATACCTCGGATGGAGAATTTGTAGATCAACCAGATAATACTCCAATGATCGGTGCCGCTAAATTTAGTGGAAAAACTAAAAATGGTTGGGCAATCGGGGTGTTGGAGAGTGTTACTTCGCGAAGAAACGCTACCATAATTAATGGCGAGGGAAATACCAGAAAAGAAATGGTGGAACCTTTGACCAATTATTTTGTAGGAAGACTTCAAAAGGATTTCAACCAAAGAAATTCTTATATCGGAGGAATCTTTACGGCCACTAACCGAGAAAACTTGCCCGAACAGCTCAATTTTCTGCACGATGCTGCCTACACAGGAGGCCTGGACTTTAAACATCAATGGGCAAACCGGGATTGGTATGTAGGCGGAAACCTTACCATGAGTCATGTTCAGGGAGGTAAAGAGGCCATCGCCAATACGCAACGATCCATAACGCACTTGTTCGACAGGGTGGGGGCAGACCATGTGCAAGTGGATACTACAAGAACATCTTTGACAGGTACCGGAGGTAATGTACAAATAGGAAAGATCGGCAATGGACATTGGCGGTTCGAATCTGGTGCTACATGGAGGTCTCCTGAACTGGAGCTCAACGATATTGGCTTTCAGCGCCAGTCGGATGACATTCGCCATTATACATGGATCGGATACCAGACCTTAAAGCCCGATAGTACCTTTAGACGCGTAGGCATCAACTACAACCACTGGACCGCTTGGGATTTTGAGGGAAACCATAATTACTTGCAGTTCAATACCAATACATGGCAAAACTGGAAGGGTAACTGGAATACCAATATCGGATTCAATTTTGCTCCTATAGAATATTCCAACTTTGCACTAAGGGGCGGACCAAGGCTACGGCAGTCTCCCTGGGTAAATTTTTGGAACAGTATTAATACCGATTCCAGAAAAAAGATCAGGTTTTCTTTTTTCCATAATGGAAGAAAGGCCTTGGACAATTCCATAAAGACCTATTATATGGAAGGTGGTTTTGTGTATCAGCCCATTAATGCACTGCGTATTTCTGCATTCCCATCTTTGAGGATAAATCGGGATAAATTGCAGTTTATTGACAATTTTGACGATGTGGGCGGTTCTCCGCGTTACCTGAACGGTGAGATCAGACAGCGAACTTTGAGTATGTCGGTACGTTTGAACTATACCATAAACCCCAATTTGACCATTCAATATTGGGGGCAACCTTTTATTTCCAGAGGCCGATATTCAAACTTTAAGCATATTACCGACCCTATTGCCAAAACTTTTGAAGATCGATTTATCCAGTACACGGCCCAACAAACCTCTTTGACCGATGGTGATTATGCCATTGATGAAGATTTGGATGGTGTTACCGATTTTAGTTTCAGCGACCCGGATTTTTCCTTTGTGCAATTCCGTTCCAATTTGGTGATCCGGTGGGAATATATTCCCGGATCGGAGATATTTTTGGTGTGGTCTCAAGATGTATCAAGGAGCGGAGATCCTACCGAAGGACTTTTATCGAGCTTGGGCGATAACATTTTTGGGCAAAAGCCACAGAATATCTTTTTGCTGAAGGCTACTTATCGGTTTGTACTATAAGTGTCCATCAACTTCGTTAAAGCTTTCACCAAAGCACCATTTGCTTCAGGATTACCTATGGTAATACGCACTTTTCCAGGGGCGCCAAACTGCGATACCGGTCGTACCATAATGCCCTCATTCATCATTTTATCGGTAAACTCCATCTCGGGCAGAGGTGGGTCTATGATAAAAAAGTTAGCTTGGCTTGGCCAGTATTTAATGCCTAATTCATCAAATGCTCTGGAAATAAAAGCTCTGCCATCCAAAACGGTTTCTACTGTTTTTTGTATGAATTCGGTATCGTTCAAAGCTCCAATGGCAGCTTCAATGGAAGTCAGGGGCAATAAAAAGGGTTTGTGTATCAATCGCACATAATTGGCAATGGTGGGTGTGGTGTATCCATACCCGATGCGTTGTCCGGCCAAACCATAGGTTTTGGAAAAACTGTTGAGCCCGATTACATTGTGGCCTTCCGACACGTATGGCAAAGCGGTCACATAATCTTCCGCATCCGCAAAATGTCTATAGACCTCATCAAAAATGACGATAATATTCTTGGGAACACGGGAGATAAAATCGTCCATTACCGGTTTTGGAATATAAGTGCCCGTAGGATTGTTGGGGCTGGTCAGGAATATCACCTTGGTCTTTTCGTTGATCGCATTCAAGATTCCCTCCACATCCAAATCGTAGTTGGGTGATAGCAAAGGAATATCTACTTGCTTAGCGCCGTACCATCTGGAAAAAACGGAGTAAGGCAGAAAGCAGGGGTTGGAAAAAATAACTTCGTCCCCTTCGTTGATAAATGCACGAAGCAGCAGATCTATAACCTCAGAGCCACTATTTCCGCACAAAAACTGGTCGGCGCTCAATTGGCCGTCAAAGTCTTTTGCCAGGGCTTCCCGTAAACGAATATCGGTCTGGTCCGGATATATATCGATAGTGTCGGCAGCGATTTTCATCGCGGCAACGGCTTTGGGTGATGCTCCCAATGGGTTTTCGTTAGAGGATAGTTTGTATATTTTTTTATCGGTCGGGGGAATGTTTTTTCCACCTTTATAAACCTCTTTCGGCACCAAATGGGCCTTGAAAATGGATGAAATATCTTTCAGCATATTTAGTAAACTTTATAGGCTTTCCGCAAACAATAAATAAGCTATTGCATTTTTTGTATTGCCCGCTTCCAATACTTTTTTTGCCAAGGTGTGCAGTTCAGTTTTGGAGGCATTTTGCACCCCTTCGTTGGCTATGATGGTTTTTATCTCATCCGAAGATGGAACGCTTTCCAAATTCCCCAAACGACCTAAATTGTTCCCTGTTAGAACATCGCTCTCGCGAATCCCTTTGGGGAGCGCATCCACGCCAATACCTTGGGACCGGATAGGTTTAGGAACCTCGAACAGGGACTCTTTTATGGCTCGGATATACCAATTGCCACCCATACGACCCACTACATCGAGTTTTTCGGTGTCCAACACGTTATTTGTTAAATATTCATCGTTAATGTGGATCATGTCCACTTGTGCAATCACCAAGTTTCCGGCTCCGGGAATCTGTCCTAATTCCACCACCTCCAATACCCTGCACTCAAAAGAAACGGGGGCTTCGGCCACTCTTGGAGGTTTAACTTTTACACTGGGGATTTCGGTAAATCCGGCCTTTCTAAATTCGTTCACCCCTTTGGCGTAGGCTGTGCTCGAAAGGGACATCTGCTCCACCATTTTATGGTTCACTACATTGATCACCACTTCTGGTACTTCCATTACATTTTGGTGGGTGTGTTTTAAAGAGTTGTCCCTGCCACTTCGCGTTGGCGAGAACACCATTACGGGAGGATTGGAACTAAAAACGTTGAAAAAACTATACGGACTCAGGTTCACATTGCCTTCGGCATCAACTGTGCTGGCAAAGCAAATGGGTCTTGGAGCCACAGCTGTCGATAGTATACTGTATAGTTCCGGTTGGGGTATGGTAGTTGGGTCTATGGTTTTGATCATATTTTGGTTCTCTGTAATTTCCGTGAAAACGGGAATCTCAATTCATTTTATATCAAGGTGACTGAGCGGAGTCGAAGTCACCGTTCAGTAGCTTCGACTCAGCTCAGCTACCAAAGTTATTTCGCAGGGAGCACTTTAGTGGTCACTTCACCAAACCCTACCCTTATATCGTCTTTTTTGGCGTAACCTTTCAATGTTACAGTGTCACCATCTTCGATAAACTTTCGTTCGCTTCCATCATTTAGTTTGATGGGTTTTGTACCTCCCCACGACAATTCCAGCATAGAACCAAAACTGTTTTCTTCCATACCGGAGATGGTACCCGAGGCCATTATATCCCCAATGTTGATGTTGCATCCATTTACCGTATGATGTGCGAGTTGTTGCAGCATATTCCAGTACATATGTTTAAAGTTACTAAAGCAAACGGTGGTTTTTTCACCTTTTTCCGGTGTGATGATAACCTCTAGATTGATGTCATAATTCTTGTTGCCCTCAAATTGCAAATATGGCAATACTTCGGGTTCCTGTTTGGGCCCTGCCAGTTTGAAGGGTTCCAAAGCTTCCAAGGGAACTACCCAAGGCGATATGGATGAGGCAAAATTCTTGGCTAAAAAGGGCCCCAACGGTACATATTCCCACTTTTGAATATCGCGCGCCGACCAGTCATTAAATAAGACAAGGCCAAAAATATAATCCTCGGCCTCTTTTGTGGAAATAGATTCGCCCATCGATGTTTCCTTACCACATATAAAGCCCATTTCCAGTTCAAAATCCAAGCGTTTTGTTGGGCCAAAAACTGGTGTCTCCGTGCCTTTGGGCATGGTTTGACCTTTAGGTCTATGAATGGGTACCCCACTTACAACAATGGAGCTTGCCCTGCCATGGTAACCCACTGGAATATGTTTCCAATTGGGCAAAAGGGCATTTTCTGGGTCACGGAACATTTTGCCCACATTGGTGGCGTGCTCCATGCTTGAATAAAAGTCGGTATAATCGCCTATAGAAACCGGCATATGCATTTGGGCTTCGGATTGCTTTACAAAGAGTTCAGGTTTTCCGGCCAAAACGGATTCGTCATCTTTTAGCCAATATTGGATTTTTTTGCGCACACGGGTAGTGATTTCCTTTCCAAGGGAAATAAAATCATTCAAAGTGTCTTTTTCCAATAGGGCTGTATTAAAGTCGAACACATCCAGTTCGGCAACAGCGGCCAAGTCCAAGATATGCGCTCCAATGGCCACGCCTATACGTGGACTTCGGTCTTGGGTGGAAAAAATCCCAAAAGGAATATTGTGAATCGAAAAATCTGAGTTTTCGGGTATATCTATGATCATATTTTTTAGATATGAGATGTGAGCAGTTAGAATTTAGATTCTTGGTTTATATTGATTTTTATGTTTCTATTATCTAACATCTAACTACTAAATTATTCCAACCAAGATTTATAATAATTGCCATCATCAATTTTGAGGGCGTTTTTGGTTACTTGCAAGGGTTTAAAGGTGTCTATCATCACTGCCAGTTCTTCGGTACCTTTTTTGCCGATACTGGCTTCGTAGGTTCCTGGGTGTGGGCCGTGGGGAATGCCTGCGGGATGCAGGGAAATATACCCTGGTCCGATGCCCGTTCTGCTCATAAAATCTCCGTCCACGTAATAGAGCACTTCGTCGGAATCTATATTGGAGTGGTTGTAAGGTGCCGGAATGGATATTGGATGGTAATCGTACAACCTGGGACAGAACGAACAAACCACAAAAGCACTGGTCTCAAAAGTTTGGTGCACCGGTGGCGGTTGATGCACACGTCCCGTAATCGGCTCAAAATTATGGATCGAAAAGCCATAGGGGAAATTATATCCGTCCCAACCCACTACATCAAAAGGGTGTGTGGCGTACACTAGCTGGTGCAACATCCCCTGTTTTTTGATTTTCATCAAAAACTCTCCCTTTTCATCAAAAGTTTGAAGGTCTTGCGGCAATTTGTAATCGCGTTCGCAAAAGGGTGAATGCTCCAATAATTGCCCGAACCAATTGCGATATCGTTTTGGGGTGTATATGGGATGGAAGGATTCTGCATATAAAATACGGTTATCTTCTGTGTCAAACTCGATTTGATAGATCATTCCTCGTGGGATGATCAGGTAGTCCCCATATTCAAAGGGAATATTTCCTAAAAAAGTCTTTAATGTTCCCGACCCTTTGTGGATAAAGAGCATTTCGTCGGCGTCGGCATTTTTATAGAAGTAGTCCGTTAGCGATTTTCGCGGAGCGGCCAAACCTACATGTACGTCATTATTTACCAAAAGTGGTTCCCGTGCCTCAAGAAAATCATCTTTAGGAGCAACATCAAAACCGATGAACTTTCTACTGGTGATGTTCTTTTCAACCGCAATTTTTGGGTTTACGTCCAGTGCTTTACCAATTTCTTTTACTTGGGTGGGACGATGAACATGATAGGATAGCGAAGACATGCCATCAAAACCAATAGTGCCAAAAAGCTGCTCGTAATACAGGCTGCCATCCGGTTTTTCGAATTGGGTATGCCGCTTTTGGGGAACTTTCCCGAGTTTGTGATAAATAGGCATTTTAAAACAGTTATTTTATTTTAAAGTTATGGGGTTATAGGCCTGAAAAACAATAGCCCATAACCCATATCTCTTAAATTTGATTAATGCAATGTGCCTCTAAGCTCTTGCTCGCGTTCAATAGCTTCGAACAATGCTTTAAAGTTACCTTTTCCGAACGATTGAGCACCTTTTCTTTGGATAATTTCGAAGAACATGGTCGGTCTGGGTTCCACAGGTTTCGTAAAGATCTGCAATAAATAACCTTCATCATCACGGTCTACCAAAATACCTAATTCCTTTAATGGGGCGATATCCTCATCGATCTCACCGACCCGATCGGTAACAGCATCGTAATAGGTGGCGGGTACCCTTAAAAATTCTACGCCTCGGCTTTTTAGGTCGCGAACGGTGTTAATAATATCGTCCGTGGCCACAGCAATGTGCTGAACACCTTCGTCTTCATAAAAATCCAAGTACTCCTCGACCTGCGATTTTTTCTGACCCTCGGCGGGCTCGTTGATCGGGAATTTAATTCTTCCATTTCCATTGCTCATCACCTTGCTCATCAAAGCGGTATATTCCGTGGATATGTCCTTGTCATCGAAGGATAGGATGTTTTTAAAGCCCAGTACATCCTCATAAAATTTAACCCAGTGGTTCATTTTGTTCCACCCAACGTTGCCAACCATGTGGTCCACAAATTTTAACCCTGTAGGTTTTGGGTTATAGTCCGGGGTTTCCCACTTTTTGAAACCAGGAAGGAATGTTCCATTGTAATCTTTGCGTTCCACAAAAATGTGAACGGTTTCACCGTAGGTGTAGATTCCGGAGCGAACCACTTTTCCGTCTTTGTCCTCTTCGGTTCGTGGTTCCATGTAGGAAGTGGCACCTCTTTCCATGGCATTGTTGTAAGCTATGGTCGCATCTTCTACCCAAAGGGCAACCACTTTTACCCCATCGCCGTGCTTGTCGATATGTTTACCGATCTCCGTGCCACTTTTTAGGGGCGAAGTAAGTACCAGTCGGATCTTATCTTGTACCACTACATAACTTTCACGGTCCTTCAAACCGGTTTCCAAACCTGCTTGGGCATAGGATTGAAATCCGAATGCTGTTTTGTAGTAATGGGCGGCTTGCTTGGAATTCCCTACATATAGTTCAATATAATCTGTGCCGTTAATGGGCATAAAATCTTCGGAAGTGTTGTTTTCTAGTGGAAGTGTGGATGTTTCCATGTTCGATATGTTTTTTATTGTTCAGTTTTATTTTGTTGCATTAACAACAAAAATAATCATTTTGACATACGAAAACGATTTTGTAGACCGAAATTTGAGTTAAAATTATAGTTGTTGTTATCGATTTCAGGTAAAGAAATTTCGAATCCTTATTTTTACGACCATTCTTGGAATTTTGCTGAACCGTATAGATGAAATACATGGAATGGGGTTCCATTTGGATTTGGTGCTCCGAAAAATTCAAAAGGCCTATCTGCGTACTTTTGATGCGCTTGGTGTGGATATAACCATTGAACAGTGGGTAATTTTGTATCAAATCCATGAATTGGGCGAAGAGGCAAGTCAACGCGATATTGTCAACGAAAATTTCCGAAACCGTGCTACTACATCACGGGTGATCGGAGGGTTGGAGAAAAAAGGTTGGATTTCCAAGGCCCGCTTTGAAGGTGATCAAAAACGTTTTAAGCTGGAACTTACCGAAAATGGACAAAAAATATTGGACCTGACCCTGCCGAGTGCAATTCAATTGCGAAAATTGGCACTTAAGGACTTAGACCCTGCCGAGTTTGAGATCTTTTTAAAAGTTTTGGACAGTATTGGGGAGAATTATGAGAAACATCAGAACCAATGATCAATGGCCAAGGTGCTTATGGTGGCCAAACCGATCATCAAAATAAAAATCAAACTAAGTTTACGGAATTTATCTTGTGGAATGTACTTCAGAACTTTTTTTCCCAAATAGGTGCCCACCAACCCAATGGCGAACAAAAAAGGTAAATAGGTCAATTCCAATTTTCCAATATACCCGTTGCTGTAGTATACAAAGGTCCGAGAGAAATCAATCAAAAAATCGATGAACGCAGAGGTGGCGATAAAGGCACTTTTTTCCAAATTGAAGGCCGCCATGGTCAACCCGCGGATGGCCCCTCCTGTACCCAAAAGCCCTGCAGAAAATCCTGAAAGCGCTCCTCCAATAAGGGAGTTCTTTTTGTTGGGCAGGATAATGATTTCACTTTTGATAAGGAAAAGAAGGCTAAAGACAACCAAAAATATGCCCAGAACTATTTCTAGGGCATCGCTATTCACAACTTTTGATAAAAACCCACCGATAATAACAAAAACAACGGATGGAGCGCCAATATAGAGCAATAGTTTTTTGTCCAACCCTTTTTTGAACAAGAAAATTTTACTGATGTTGCTCGATAAATGGAAAATTGCAGTCATCCCGAGTACGGAGTAAAAATCAAAATAAAAATTGCCCAACGGAACAAAAAACACCGAGGAGCCAAAACCGCCAATGGTACCTATAATTTCGGCAACGAGTGCGAGCAGAAGAAAAATATAGTTGACCTTCATTTGTCCGAAAGATAGTATTGAATCGATTGATAATCATTTTGTTGTTCCATATTAACAAAAATTTTCATAAAATACAGAATTAGGGGTAACACAGCATATAAAGAGGATAATTTATTGGACGTAGGATCAATTAAACCATCGCAACTTTGTACCTGTATAATTGTATGTACAACAGCTATGAAAACACAGAATTTTTATCCTACTATATGGTCGATACCACTCTATACTTCCGGGTCAATGGAGGCTAATTTTGGTGTTAATGGGCAGATTGCCGATCTAATTTTAAGCAATGAGGCCGCCACAGCACTCAAGGTGTCGGAGATAACCTTGAATATTACTAGGTTCTCGGCAATCGATGAACAGGGAAACGAACATTTTATAATGGATTTTCCCGGACAAAACCCCGTGGACCTAAAAGGTATGGCTTCCGGGAATTTTATACGGTCCAAAAGTGTAGTTTCCTTGCCCGAGGGCAAGTACATTGCCCTACGTTTTTATATGGCAGGGTGGGGCAACCGGTTTGTATACGAGGATGGTATGGCCGAATCGGCCAATACGTTCGAACGTTTGGATTTTGAGATCGAGAATGGATTGACCATTGAAAAAAACAAAGCGCCAGAAGTTAAACTGTGGTTCAACTTTGCTCCCTACCAGTGGAAGCGACACTTTAAACCGCTATCGGATTTGTTTATGGGGAGTAAAAGCCAAAAGCCACGGTTGGCCAATGGTGTTTGTAATTGATGAATTGCTATGTTAATGATTGTAAAAGGCACCATATGGTGCCTTTTTTAATTTTTGAAGTTTTAATTTTAGGGTGTGGGTGTTATTTCCCACCAAGGCGTTTTAGTTTGTCCAACACCTCATATACTGCAAAACTTCGGGCAAAGCGGGCCATTTCCCTGCCGTCTTCTTTGATGATAACAACGGGCAGGGTAAATACCATGGACTGTCCTGTAAACTCAACTTCTTCCTCCACATCAATTACACGAATATTCACATTTGGAAAGTTTCCCTGTACAGCTTCCAACAGTTTTGGTTTTAGCGCCTTGCAGACACCGCAGGTTTTTCCGGTAAAAAATAGAAGTTCTATCATTGCACATTACATTGGTCGGGAATGAAAATCCAAATAATTGGAATGGAAATTACTTAATTTAAAATATAGTTAGAGTATCGCTTTGTTTTTTGATGACAAGGCAATCAATCCCAAAATTGGACCTACGGCCAACATCATATAAACCATATTGGAACTTGTCCAGATTCGCATTTCATTGAGTAGCAGAATGCTGGCGATGGTAATGGCAAAACCGATGCTGTTTACTATAGTCAATGCCGTTCCCTTTATTTCTGGTAATGCACTTTGTGCCACCAAGGTGGAAAATAGGGGGGAGTCTGCAATCACCACCATGCCCCAAAAAAGAAGAAAAGCAACAAAAACCACTTCGGAACCCTGTACAAAAAGCAAGGGAGAGATCAAGCAACAAATACAGGAAAGCAGCAGGGCCATAAATGCCACCTTTTTAGTTCCGAATACTTGTGCTAAATAACCGCCCAAAACACATGCCAAACCACCGACAGCAATGATCAAGAAGGACAATAAGGGAATGTTGAATGTTGTTGCTGGGTGGATTGCCCCATAGGTTTGTAGCATGATCGGGACGAAGGCCCAAAAGGTATAAAGTTCCCAACAGTGACCAAAATATCCGAAGGCTGCCGAGCGGAAGCTTCGGTTTTGAAACACTTTTAGAAATGCGGACAGGTAGATTTTTTGACCCGGTTTTCGGAATGGGCCATTGGGAACTAAAATTACCATTAAAGTGCCACCAAAAACGGCCAGGATTGAGGTGGCCACCAACACCGTTTTCCACGACAATGTATGGGTCATCTCTTTTAATAAATGCGGGAACGCTGTGCCGACCACCAATGCCCCCACCAAATATCCTAGGGATTTACCAAGGCCTTTTTCGTAATAATCAGCAGCAATCTTCATCCCTACGGGATAGATGCCCGCGAGAAAAAAGCCCGTAAAAAACCGAAAACTCAGGAGGCTAGCCAAGCCATTATCTTCCCAAACCACTCCTAAATTGAACAATGCTCCCAAAAGGGCGCAGCTAAAAAATACTTTGGATGGCGAAAACCGATCGGCAATCGATAAAATGGCAAACACCAAAGTGCCGGCTATGAATCCAAATTGTACCGCTGAGGTCAAATGTCCCACGGCACTTTCGTTTAACCCAAAGGTGGATACCAAATCGCCCATTACCCCATTGCCCGCAAACCAAAGCGAGGTGCAGCAAAATTGTGATAGCACGATGACGGGAAGGATGCGGTAGGAGGGTTTCATTTTAGTTTAATCTGAAAGCAAGTCTTGTAGAAAGTTTTTGTCTTAAATATTGAATAAGACTTACAACCCAAAAGCATGAATTTTTTTAATTCTCCATTCCATATTTAAGGAAAAGACTATGTTTAATGTGCCTCCAACCAATTCTCGCCAATGCCTACTTCCACATCCAAGGGTACGGATAGTTCGTAGGCGTGTTCCATTTCGGATTTAATGAGTTCTTTCATTTCCTCCAACTCAGGTTTGTAACAATCGAACACCAATTCATCATGCACCTGTAACAACATCTTGGTTTTGTATTTTCCTTCGGAAAGCTTTTTATGGATGTTGATCATCGCAATTTTAATGATATCCGCAGCACTACCTTGAATGGGCGCATTTACGGCGTTGCGTTCTGCTGCACCACGCACAACTTGGTTCCCTGCATTAATATCCTTTAAATAGCGACGTCGGCCCAATACGGTTTGCACGTACCCATGCTCGCGCGCAAAATCAATCTGCTCGCTGATGTAATTGCGCAATTTGGGATAGGTCTTGTAATAGGTGTCAATAAGTTCCTTGGCCTCGGTGCGGCTCAAATCGGTTTGGTTGCTCAATCCGAAGGCGGAAACCCCGTAAATAATCCCAAAGTTCACCGTTTTTGCATTGCTACGCTGTTCGCGGGTCACTTCCTCAATGGGCACATTAAATACCTTGGATGCCGTGGATGCGTGGATGTCCTCCCCATTTATAAAGGCAGAGATCATGGTGTCCTCCTCGCTCAATGCGGCGATAATCCGCAATTCTATTTGGGAGTAATCCGCAGCCAGCAAAACATAGTTTTCATCCCGTGGGATAAAAGCTTTTCGTACTTGTCGGCCTCTTTCTGTGCGAATGGGGATGTTTTGCAAGTTCGGATTGTTACTGCTCAAACGGCCCGTTGCGGCCACCGTTTGCATATAATCGGTATGCACCCGACCCGTTTTTTGCTGGACTTCGTTGGGCAGCGCATCCACATAGGTGCTTTTTAGTTTTGCCAATCCGCGGTAGTCCAGGACATTTTGGATGATTTCATGGTCCTTGGCCAAATAAGAAAGTACATCTTCCGAAGTGGAAAACTGACCTGTTTTGGTCTTTTTTGGTTTATCCACCAACTTTAACTTGCCAAAAAGAATTTCTCCCAACTGTTTTGGGGAGGCAATATTGAATTCTTCGCCAGCTTCTTTATAAATTTTCTGTTCCAGTGTTTTGATGTCCTTGTCCAATTGCTCCGAAAGGCCGTTCAAATAATCTTTATCCAGATTGATGCCTTCCAGTTCCATATCTGCCAATACCCGTAGCAAAGGAATCTCTATTTCATCGAACAATTTATCGGTACGTGCTTCTTTGAGCTCTGGAGTAAATTTTAATCCCAACTGAAAGGTGATGTCGGCATCTTCCACGGCATATTCCGTTTGCTTTTCCAAAGGAACATCGCGCATACTGAGTTGGTTCTTGCCCTTTTTACCAATAAGTTCGGTTATGGGAATAGGTGTGTAGTTGAGGTAAGTTTCTGCCAGTACGTCCATATTGTGGCGCATATCGGGGTTGATAAGGTAGTGGGCCAACATGGTATCGAACAACTTGCCCTTGACCTCCACGCCATAGTTTTGCATTACCTTGATATCGTACTTGAGATTTTGCCCCACCTTTTCTATGTTTTCCGATTCAAAAAATGGACGTAGTTTTTCGATTATAGGTCGGGCATCGTTCTCATTATCGGGAAAGGGAACATAAAAACCCTTGCCTGGGGACCAGCTAAAAGCTATGCCCACCAGTTCAGCCTCCAAAGGGTTGAGGGAGGTGGTCTCTGTATCGAAACAGACCGAAGGTTGCTTCATTAGCATTTCCAAAAAGAGTTCCATGCCCAATCCGCTTTGTACATTTTGATAAAAGTGAGATACATCGCCGATGCTTTTTCTGCTGTTTACATCCTTTAGGGTCGCCGCGGCTTCCGAGGGATCGCCGCCAAAGAGCGTAAACTGTCCACTACCGGCAACATTGGCCTCTTGCTTGGCTGTTTTAGTGCTGGTTGCCGGGGAGCTGGCTTCTGCTTCTTCCGTAAATAGTTTGATGAATTGGTCCTTTAGCCTGCGGAATTCAAGTTCTTCGAATATTTCTTGCACCTTTTCTGCATCTGGGGGGCACATTTCATAATCCTCGGCATGGAACTGCACGTCACAGTCGACCTTGATCTCTGCCAATTTTCGGGATAAACGTCCCAATTCGGCATTTTCCTCCACTTTTTCTTTCATTTTGCCCTTGAGCTGGTCGGTGTTGGCCAATAGACCTTCCATGGAATCGAATTGTTCCAAGAATTTTTTGGCCGTTTTGTCGCCCACACCAGGTAATCCCGGGATATTGTCACTGGCATCGCCCATCATGCCCAAATAATCGATTACTTGCTCGGGACGCTTGACCCCGAAGCGTTTTTGTACCTCTGGGATTCCCCAAATTTCGATACCGTTGCCCATCCGGGCCGGACGGTACATAAAAATATTTTCGCTCACCAATTGCCCAAAATCCTTGTCGGGCGTAACCATAAATACTTTGTAATTTTCTTTTTCGGCCTGCTTGGCCAAAGTGCCGATAAGGTCATCTGCCTCGTAGCCCTCCAATTCTACCACGGGAATCTTCATGGCTTCCAGAATTTGTTGGATATAGGGCACGGCGATTCGGATGGCATCGGGTGTTTCGTCCCGGTTGGCTTTGTAGTCTTCGAACAATTCGGTACGTTCCACGCTACCTCCCTTATCGAAGGCCACGGCCAAATGGTCGGGCTGTTCCCGTTTGATCACATCAAAAAGAGAATTTACAAACCCCATGATCGCGGAGGTATCCATTCCCTTGGAGTTGATTCGTGGGTTTTTTATTAGGGCGTAATAGCCTCGAAAAATAAGTGCGTAGGCGTCTAAAAGAAACAGTCGTTTTTGCTCGGACATTTTATTCAGTTAACAATGATCAATAAACAATTAGTGATACCCAAAAATTTGGTGGGGGATTAAAAGTACGAATTGCGTTTTAAAAGATGTTAGAATTGAGATATTAGATTTGAGGGGATTTGATTTTAGCACGAATAGACGAGAGACAATAGAGAAGAGACGAAAGTCAGAGATGGGAGACAAGAAACAAGAGACAGGAAACAAGAGACAGGAAACAAGACCTTTGAAAGAATAAAAAACAATTTTAAACGCAATCAAGTCCGTCTTGACTCTTAAATCTAAAAGCGAAGCATTCTGGTATCTAAGCTCTAACAACAGAGCGTTCTAATATCTATTCATAGAAACTCGTTACCTTTCGGTTCTCATGTCCATTCTCGGAATACTCCCGATACGTAAAGCCGGGATGCACACAATATCCGCCCGTTTCGCCATTTTTGTTGATGGCCAAAAATCCGATTTGGAAATCCTTTCTGCCCTCGTTTTTCTTCATGATGCGTTTTACACCTTCCTCACAGGCTTCTTGTGGACTTTTTCCCTGTCGCATCAACTCCACGATCAAAAAACTGCCCACGGTGCGAATGACTTCCTCGCCAACCCCAGTGGCCGTGGCGCCACCGACTTCGTTGTCAATAAACAACCCTGCCCCAATAATGGGGGAGTCCCCAACTCGCCCCGCTACCTTGTAGGCCATTCCGCTTGTGGTGCATGCCCCGGCCATGTCGCCTTTTTCATCTATTGCCAACATGCCGATGGTGTCGTGGTTCTCTATATTGATCGTTGTCTCGTACTCCGATTTTTTTAGCCACTCTTCATATTGTTTTTTGGTACTTTCGGTAAGCAGGTCCTCTTTTTTAAAGCCCTGTTCGTAAGCAAATTTCTCTGCGCCTTTTCCTGCCAATATAATGTGTGGGGTTTCTTCCATTACCTTACGTGCCACCGAAATGGGATGCACAATATTTTCCATACAAACAACAGAGCCGCAATTGCCATCCTTGTCCATAATACAGGCATCCAGGGTAACGTTTCCGTCCCTGTCCGGCCTACCGCCTTTGCCCACGGTCTCGTTGGTTTCATCCGCTTCCTCGACCCTGACGCCCTGCTCTACGGCGTCTAGAGCATTTCCGCCCGATTTTAGTACTTCCCAAGCTTTATTTGTAGCATTCATAAAATTCCAGGTACATACCACAATGGGTTTGGTTGGGTTAGACGTGGTTGGTTCGGATATGGCTGTTTCCAGTTTAGTATCGGTTTTACACGCCATCAAAGTGGAGGTGGAAAGCAGTCCTGCCGCCGAAAGGCTGGAATTTTTAAGAAATTTGCGTCGTTCCATAGGTTGGTATGTTTATTTTTAGGGTTCATAAATATACAATATGCTGATAGAAGTCTGTGCCAATTCCTTAGCGTCTGCAAGACATGCCGAAAGAGCGGGAGCAGATAGGGTCGAACTTTGTTCGGAACTTGGGGTTGGAGGCGTAACCCCATCGATTGGCCTTATTCAATTGGTTAAAGGTGAGCTAAATATTCCCGTTCATGTTTTGATTCGTCCAAGAGGAGGGCATTTCATGTATTTCGACGCTGAATTTGAAGTAATGAAAGCCGATATTTTGGCATGCAAGGAATTAGGTGTTGATGGTGTTGTTGCTGGGGTTTTGAGGGATGATTTTTCTATTGATGTTAAAAGAACCAAAGCACTGGTGGAATTGTCTCAAGGAATACATTTTACCTTTCACCGTGCTTTTGATTGGGTGGCAAAACCTTTGGAAGCCATAAAGCAACTTGAGGATATTGGCGTGCAGACTATTTTAACGTCTGGAGCCAAGTCTTCATCCGAAGAAGGGATATTAAACCTAAAGGTTTGGCAACAGCGTTCCAAAATAACTATAATGGCTGGGGGAGGAGTTTCGCCCAGCAATGCATCAAAATTTAAAGAAATAGGTCTCAGCGCTATTCATTGTTCGGGAACAAGCTTTGAAAACCCTTTAGATTTGGAAGGGAAAATCAGTATGAATTCCAGTAAGCATTTGGTGGAGGATAAAGTGGCGGTTTCGAATTTAGATATCCTCAATTCAATAGTTCGAGCCGTTAAATAAATTTAAAATACACTGTTTAATAGGAGATTAGCGCTAATTTTGTAAAAAAATTGTATGTCCCGATTTATCATTTTGGCAATCCTATATGTGGTACTCGCCGTGTATGGTTTTCAAGCCTTTAAAACATTGTTCAAGAGTCCTTTGTTGCACTGGACCTATATTGTATTGTTTTTAGGAGCCTTGGTTTTTTTGACCGTAAAAGTGGTTACCTACGATCCCAGCGATGGGTTTAAGGGCACGGCCGCTATAGCGGGAAGTATATTTGCTGCCTTTTTTCTGTTGGCCCTAGTGTTGGGTTTCTTTCTGCTTTTGGAGGATATTGTACGTTTGTTAGGATTTGGGTATAATAAGATTGTTGGTGTTTCCGACTCGGGCAAAGGTTTTTATCCATCCCGTAGAAAATTTGTGAGCGGTATAGCCTTGGGCTTGGCCGCTTTGCCTTTTGGGGCTCTGTTGTACGGTATGTACCGCGGTAAATATAATTATCAGGTATTAAAATACGAGTTGGAGTTTGAAGACCTTCCCGACGCTTTTCATAATTATCAGATCACGCAGATTTCGGATGTGCACAGCGGTAGTTTTGATGATTATAAAAAGGTGGAATACGGAATTGATCTCGTAAACGAACAAAAGAGCGATGTTATCTTTTTTACGGGTGATATTGTAAACAACCGTTCAAGTGAACTGGAGCCTTGGAAAGAGGTTTTTTCCCGATTGAAAGCTAATGATGGTGTATTTTCGGTTTTGGGAAATCACGATTATGGTGATTATGCCGTTTGGGATACCGAGGAAGAAAAGGAACAGAACCTCGAAGATCTAAAGACGATGCAAAGGGAAATGGGATTTGATCTATTGCTGAATTCCAATCGCATTTTAGAAAAGCAAGGAGATAAAATTGCACTTGTCGGGGTGGAAAACTGGGGACGTGGCGGATTTAAAAAAGCCGGCGATCTGCAAAAGGCCAAGGCGGGTGTTGCCAAGGAAGATTTTAAGATACTTTTGAGTCATGACCCGTCCCATTGGGAAGATGTGGTACTACAGGACGATTATCATTTTCACTTGACCCTCAGTGGACATACCCACGGCATGCAGTTTGGAGTGGAAATACCAGGTTGGATAAAATGGAGCCCGGTAAAATGGAGGTATAAATATTGGGCGGGTATATACAAAGAATTGGGCCAGTTTATCAATGTGAACAGAGGGTTTGGTTTTATTGGTTATCCCGGCCGTTTTGGTATCTGGCCGGAGATATCCGTTATCACCTTAAAGAAAAAGGGGTTGGCCTAATTTTATTCGCCATGGTGCCAAAGAAATGTTTAACTGTTAAACATTAACATTTTTTCTTACTTTTGACTGTAAACCTTAGAATACATGTCCAAATTCGGAGAACTTATAGATTTACAAGTACCTGTATTATTAGATTTTTATGCAGAATGGAACGAGCAGTCCACTTCTATGCATCCTGTTTTGAGCGATGTGGCCGCTGCCCTAGGTGATAAAGGCAAAGTAATAAAGATTGACGTGGATAAAAATAAAGAGCTCTCACAGGCACTGCGTATTAAAGGGCTGCCAACGTTAATGATCTACAAAAAAGGTGAAATGGTCTGGCGCCAAAGTGGTGAGCAGGACGCCAATACCCTCATTGGTATTTTAAACGAATATATTTAAATAAAAAAGCGAGGTTTTTACCTCGCTTTTTTTTGCTGTTACCTTATTCTATCGTGGAGTCGGGCACCCTTTCTATGGTGTCCAACGGAATGGAATCTTCCATATCGGGGTCCAAGGATATTGGTTCGTCCAAAACATCTTCTTCCTCATCAACAAATTGGGAGAACATATCGATGTACTCATTAAAGATAATGGTTTCCGACTCGGCCAGTTCTTTATCTCCATTTTCTATTAAGATGTCAATATTTCTGCGGTAGGCCTGCATATCGGTAAGGATGTCGTCAATTTTATCATATTGTTCGTCCAGAGGAATATTGGCATAATATTCCAAATGTTCCTGATATATTTTTTTGAGTTTTCCGAACAGCTCCCGGGCTTTTTCCGTTTCGCCAACTTTATAATATCCGTCCACAAAAGGTTCAACAAAGGCGTAAAAATAGAAGTGTTCCACCGGAATATTTTCCATGGCGATATTGATCACATCCTTGGCTTTATCAATTTTGTTTTCTGCAATAAGGGTTTCCATTAAACGGGCCAAATTACTACGGAAAGATAATCCTTGTGAACGAGTCTGTGGGTCGTGGTAAATATCGTCGCTACCAGAATTGCCCCAATCCCAATCCTTTACGATGTCGTACATCAACTCGGAGTCGATACGTCCCATTTCAAAGGAATTACGGTTCGGGGTTTTTATGGGCACCAGTTTGTACACCAGACCATCCAATTGCAAGTAATCCTTCATCCAAATATATTCGGCGCTGTCAAAACTGCCTCCCGAGAAGTAGATGGGGCGTTTCCAATCGTTGTTGGCAATTAAGTCCAACATCAAAATTCTGTTTTTTGGAAGTGCACCAGTTGGAAGGTCAATGTCGATGTAATCCACGATCAAGGCGGAATCCTTTTCTTTTACCAGACCACTTTCGAGAACGTTTTGTTTGTTGACCGGTATCCTGATTTTATTGGTAGGGTAGTATACAATATCCAAAGTGCTTTCCGAATACTGGCTCAAATCGGCCCCTTGGTTGGTTAAAATATGTCGGAACTTGGTCTGGGGCTTATCGCTACCGATCCAATTCATAAAATCCTTGATATTCCAACGATTTTCGGTTATGCCTTGATAATACACCGCATCCCTTGTGCCATAACTGTACTTGTCGTGGGTTAATTGAGATGGTATAGGGTCGCTTTCATAGGCCTTTCGTTTCATTTGATCAATGTACCAATCGGTGGCAAAAAGGCTGGTGTTTACAATGCGGACGTCGGTCCTGTAATTTTCGATTTCCTGAGCATACCAAAGCGGAAAGGTGTCGTTATCGCCAATAGTGAACAATATGGCCCCTGCATCTTCTTGACAGGAATCGAGGTAAGCTTTTGCTGTTGATGGCGCAGTATATCGGTTAGACCTATCGTGATCGTCCCAATTTTGGTAGCCCATTAACAAAGGCACGGCCAAAAGACACAATGTGGCAATGGCAGGTGCAGCGATTTTGGCGGAAATCAGCTTTTTAAATTCATCGAAGAGGCCGTATACGCCAATACCGATCCATATACAGAAAACATAGAACGATCCAACCAGCGAATAATCGCGTTCTCGAGGTTGGAAAATGTATGGGTTGGTATAGAATTGAATGGCCAATCCTGTGAACAAAAAGAAAATAAACAGCGCCCAAAATTGCTTTGGGTTTTTGGAAATTTGGAATACAATGCCCAAAATACCCAGCAGTAGTGGCAGAAAGAAATAGGTGTTGCGGCCTTTGTTGTTTTTCCAATCGCTGGGCAGGTTTTCTTGGCTTCCCAACCTAATATTGTCTATAAAATTGATCCCGCTCAGCCAGTTGCCATTTTCATCGTATCTACCTTGAATGTCGTTTTGCTTGCCAACAAAGTTCCACATAAAGTACCGCATGTACATGTAGCTGAACTGGAAATCAAAAAGATATTTTAAGTTTTGGCCCAGGGTCGGGGGCTCAACTTCGATGTATTCCCCAAATTCCCTTAAAAACCGAATGTACTGTTCTGTATCCAATTCTCCTTGGGAGTATGCGGTCTTAAATTGGTTCACCGCTTCCCTAAGATCGTTGTTGGAAATGTATTCGGATTTTATGCGGAAATCCAGTGCGCCAAAATAGCGCATATAGTTTTCGGCATGCTGGTCGCTCCACATTCGGGGCAAAATACCTACATGTTTCTCATTGGGTCCGGGAATAGCACCTTTGTAATGGTTAACAATTACATATTTGCCCAACTTGAGGTCTTTTTCGTATTTGGGGCTATCGTCCCGATCTTCTCCAGATGGGGCAAAAGTATCGGAATAGTACGCTCCATATACGGGACTGTCCACACCGGGATATTGTTCCCTGTTATAATAGGCCAAAAGGGCACGCGCGTCCGAAGGGTTGTTTTCGTTTACTACGGTTTTTGCATTTGCTCTAATAGGAAGCATCAACCAAGAAGAAAAGCCGAGGATTAGGAACATTAGGCAGAGGACAACAATATTGGCATTGTAGTAATTATGTTTTCGGGTATATTTCAAACCAAAATAGAAGGCGGCAACAAACAATAGCCCCATGATTATGGATCCGGAGTTGAACGGAAGCCCAATTTCGTTGATAAAGAAAACCTCGCTCCAGCCAAATAGTTTTAAAACATAGGTGAGCGAGAATTTATAGACCAATATAAGTATGGCCACTACGATGATATTGGCCAATAAAAAATTCTTTACTGTTGTGGTCTTGTATTTTTTGAAATAGTACAAGAGCCCAATGGAGGGAATGGCCAAGAACCCCATAAACTGTATCCCGAAGGTTAGGCCGATCACAAAGCAGATGAGCATTAACCAACGATGTCCTCGTGGATCGGCCAAATTATCTGTCCATTTTAGGCCCAACCAAAGCAAAAGTGCCATTATTAAACTGGCCATGGAGTATACTTCGGTCTCCACTGCATTGAACCAAAAACTGTCCGAGAAAGTAAAAGCAAGTGCCCCTACAAGTCCACTTCCCAAAATAGCGATAGCTTTGCTATTGTTTATTGTCTCTTCTTTGGAAATGAGTTTTCCGACCAAATTGGTAATGGTCCAAAATGTGAACAATACGGCAAATGCACTGGATACTATGGAAACTGCATTGACCATGAGCGCTATCTTGGTAACGTCTCCAAAGGCGAACATGGCAAAAAAAGCACCTATCATTTGGAGCAGCGGAGCTCCAGGCGGGTGTCCTACCTGCAACTTTGCGGAAGTGGAAATATACTCCCCTGCGTCCCAAAAACTTCCAGTGGGTTCAACGGTAAGGGCATAAACTATAAACGCGATGGCGAAAGAAACCCATCCGAGGATGGTGTCCCATTTTTTAAAGTCTTTTGCAAACATAGAGTTGGTTGTTAACCGAATTGTGGCGAATTTAGTAAAACTATAATAGAAGATTAGCCATTTTTGGAAAACCTTTAACACCCATGCATTGGAAAATTAGCAGGGATTCTTTTAAAAATATTTGTTGAAACCAAAGTTTGTTTTAAATTTGCACGCTCAAAAGCTGAATCAAGTTTAGCTTTTTGGTACTGGCCTATGGTGTAATTGGTAACACAGCTGATTTTGGTTCAGTCGTTCAAGGTTCGAGTCCTTGTAGGCCAACGGAAAGCCCCGCAGATGTAAATTTGCGGGGCTTTTGTTTTGTTAGGTGCTTAGGAACTGAATTTTTTCCATGTTAAATATAGTGCTAGAGACTGGAGGAACACTTTGGTGTGTTTTACACCGGACAAACAAAAACATGCAACTTTTCTATTTATAATCTAATACGTATAAAATTCGGTAATTAGGATTTGGTTAAATCTACCTCCTGCTTTAATGTCGCGAGGGTTCCGTAAAGGTCTCAGTTGTCAATCCTCGCCATAGTGAGTCCTTAAAAATTTGGGTCGTGACCTGATACTTGCGAAATACGTATCAAACGGAGTTTATAAAGGGGAATCAAAAAATGTTTTAAGGAGCTCATTTCTTTTGTTTATCTGACATATGGTTGTTTTACTTTTTCCATTCCTCAAATTCTTTACGTAAATCATTTGATGTCAACGGGTACAAACCAATTATGGGTGTTCCTTGGTTTACTTTTTCAAGTACAAATTTTTCAAATAGCTCCATTTTCCGGCATTCGCTTACAACGTCATCGACCAAGTGTTGTGGAATAACCATAACACCATCGTTATCCCCTACAATATAATCGCCGGGGAAAACCGCTACATCTCCGCACCCGATAGGTTCGTTGATGGCAATGGCTTGGTGCAAGGTTAGGTTGGTTGGAGCACTCGGCCTTTGGTGGTAGGCCGGCATAGGTAGATTAGAAATTTCTTCGGAATCCCGGAACCCCCCATCCGTTACAACCCCCGCGGCACCTTTTTTCATAAGTCGGGTGGCCAATATGGCTCCAGCGGATGCAGCTCTGGGGTCTTTTCTACTATCGATTACCAATACATGGTTCTCTGGGCATTCTTCAACCGCTACGCGTTGTAAATGTTTTGGGTCTTTAAATACTTCAATGGGGTTTAGATCTTCTCTCGCAGGTATATATCTTAATGTATATGCTCTTCCCACCATGTTCGATTTCAATTTTTTTAAAGGAGTTACATTTTGTATGTATTGATTGCGCAATCCCTTTTTAAAAAGACAGGTGGCAATACTGGCCGTACTAATCTTCTTTAATTGCTGTATAATCAATTCTGATTGTGTTTTCATAATTTCAAATATTAAGGTGCTAGGTAATACAGTTTCCATATTTTATTGCCAAAATTTTTGCGTACCTCGTAAATATACATATATTTGGTAAACCAAATTGGTAAACCAATTATATCATGCACCTAAACAAACTATCCATTTTATTATTATCCGCAATCGTTGTAGTAGGTTGTGGTCCAAAATCGACAAATAAGCAAAACTTGGTCAAGACCGTTGATGAATTCAACAACGTTGTTTCCAATCTTGAGCCTGGAGATGTAGTGACCCTGGCGAATGGCGTGTGGCAAGATGCCGAGCTATTGTTCGAAGGAGTCGGTACTGCTGCAAAACCTATTAAACTGACGGTTGAAGAAAAAGGTAAGGTAACCTTGGAAGGACAGTCCAATCTGCGAATGGCCGGCGAACATTTAATTGTGGAAGGCCTTGTTTTTAAAAATGGGTTTACTCCCACCACTGAGGTTATTTCATTCAAAAAAGATAAAAATACCTTGGCCAACAATAGTAGGTTAACTGAGTGTGTAATAGATAATTTTAATAATCCAGAACGGCACGAGCCCGACACTTGGGTGGCCATTTATGGTAAAAATAACCGAGTGGACCATAATCATTTGGTAGGTAAACGCAATCGCGGAGTAACCATGATCGTACGTTTAAATTCCGAGGCCAGTCAAGAGAACCATAACCAAATAGACCATAATTATTTTGGTCCCAGACAAAACCTTGGTTCCAATGGCGGGGAGACCTTGAGAATTGGAACAAGTCATTATTCAAGAACAAATTCCAATACCGTAGTGGAATCCAACTACTTTGATCGGTGCAACGGCGAGCATGAGATTATTTCCAATAAGTCGGGGATGAATACTTATAAAGGCAATGTATTCTTCGAATGTACTGGAACTTTGACCATGAGGCATGGGGAGAATACCCTTGTGGATGGCAATATCTTTATTGGAAACAACAAGCCCAGCACAGGCGGTATACGAGTGATCAACGGTAAGCAGACCGTTATCAATAATTATGGAGTAGGTTTAACGGGATATCGTTTTCGTGGCGCTTTTGTGATCATGAACGGTATTTATAACTCTCCTATCAACAGATACGATCAAGCTAAAGATGCCATTGTTCGCAACAATACCTTTATCAATAGCGATCATATCCAACTTTGTGCCGGTGCAGATGCAGAACGAAGTGCACCCCCTGTGGATTCTTTTATGGAGAACAATATTTTTTACAATGAAAACCGTGACAATCTTTTTACGGTTTACGATGATATTAGCGGAATTACCTTCAACAACAATCTTGTGAGCAAAAATGTAATTCTGATCAACGAGGATGGATTTTTTAAACAAGACCTGGACTTGGCCGAGAACCAATCTGGGTTGTTGGTGCCGGTGAACGCGCCAGAAGGAGTAGGTGCCGATATTCCGGAAAAGATATTGTCCAAAAATGAAACTGGTGTTTCTTGGTATCCCAAAGATGATACCGATGTAGCCTTATCTTCGGGTAGTACTATTGAGGTGCCTGCCGCCCTTAACGCTCTTTTTGATGCCGTCAAAGGGGCCAATGCAGGTGATATTTTGGTTTTGGAAGGTGGAGCGTCCTATCCGAACACCAAAACCATAGAAGTGGACAAGCCCATAAGCATTACCTCCAAAGGGTCGGAGAAGGCCAAGGTGTTCTTTGAGAAAAAGTCATTGTTTCAAATAAACAATGGAGGTAGTCTAGCATTGTCCAATTTAGTGTTCGATGGGGAAGATGCTCCTGACAGAACAGGCAATTCTGTTATTACAACGAGCAAATATTCCATGAACAAAAATTACAAACTTTTCATAGACGATTGCGATTTTGTAAACCTGGACGTTAACCATTCTTACGATGCCATCCGTGTGTACAAAAATACGTTCGCCGATACCATAAGTATCAAAAATTCCAGGTTCAAGACCATTACCGGCAATGTGATCGCCCTGGATAAGGAGACCGATGATATCGGAATATATAATGCGGAATACGTTATCCTTAAAAACAATAGCTTCTCTGATATTGGTGGAGCGGCATTGAGATTACATAGGGGAGGAAAGGATGAGAGTACCTTTGGACCGTTCTTGGAAATGGAACATAACGTTTTGGACAACGTAGGATTCGATGATCGTAATAAATACGATGCTGCTGTGTCGCTCTACGGAGTTCAGGTCATAGATGTCCAGAACAATATCTTTGATAAGACCAAGGGTGTCAATATGCACTTGGTGGTCGGTGAGCCTATTGTAAATGTACTCAACAATAACTTTTACCAATCCGATAAGCTTACGGTTACCGGTGATCAAAAATACCGTGCAGAGAATCTGTGGGAAATGGCCCCGGTGTTTGTAAAAGACGGATATGAATTGCAACCAGGTTCCCCATTAAAAGGAAAAGGAACCGATGGAAAGGATGTTGGATTATTGTTCGGTCAGTAAGATGAAGCTCGTAAAACACTTAACGATATTCTTGGTTGTTGCAACGTATTCTTTTGGTTCGATGGCCCAGGACCACCCAAAACTCATTTTGACCCAAGAAGGTGTAAAAGAAATAAGGGCCAAAATGGGCAGATTGCCCATTTTGGATAAGACACTTGCCACCATAAAAGAGGAAGTTGACACAGCAATAGAACAAGGTATTGATGTGCCCGTGCCCAAAGATTATTCTGGCGGTTATACCCACGAGACCCATAAACGCAATTATAGACTCATGCAAAAGGCGGGTATTTTGTATCAACTTTTGGATGACTATACATATGCCGTATATGTGCACGAAATGCTCAAGGCCTATGCAGACCTCTATCCCAACTTGCCCATACACCCTAAAGAGCGCTCATATGCCAGGGGCAAATTGTTCTGGCAATGTTTGAACGATTCCAATTGGTTGGTATATGCAAGCCAAGCATACGATTGTATTTATGATTATTTGAGCAAGAAAGAACGTAAGCATCTGGAAAAGAATTTGTTCAGACCCTTTGCGGATTTTATATCGATAAAAAATCCACAATTTTTTAATAGGATCCATAATCATAGCACCTGGGGCAATGTAGCTGTGGGAATGATCGCCTTGGTCATGGAGGACGATGCATTGTTGGAACGGGCTTTATATGGAATTAAAGATGTTGAGCTAAACACAGGAACCAAGGACAACGACGGTGGATTCATTATTGAAGAGGGGAAAGAAGCTGGGTTTTATGCCAATTTGGACGAACCTTTTTCTCCAGATGGCTATTATACCGAAGGACCTTACTATCAAAGGTATGCCATGTATCCATTCCTGATTTTTGCCCAAGCTTTGCAAAATGTAAAACCAGAATTAAAAATTTTTGAGTATAACAACAATGTACTGATCAAAAGTGTATATGCGTTGTTGGATCTATCGGACATGGACGGGGATTTTTTTCCAATTAACGATGGACAAAAAGGAATGTCCTACTACAACACCTCATTGGTCAATGCGGTGGATGTAGCCTATTATTATGGAAATAAAGACCCGAAACTATTGGATATAGCACAAAAACAGGGAACAGTTGTTCTCAACGATGCTGGATTGTCCGTGGCAAAGGGACTCAAGAATAATCAACAATTGCCCTATGTTAAAAAAAGTATTGATTTGCGTGATGGTCCAAATGGTGAAGAAGGCGGAATCTCAGTGTTGAGAAAAGATAAGTTGGAACTTGTTTTTAAATACACCGCACAGGGATTGAGTCATGGGCATTATGATAAATTGTCCTATTCTTTTTATGAAAATGGAGACGAAGTTGTACAAGACTATGGACTTGCCCGTTTTGTGAACATAGAGCAAAAAGGTGGAGGCAATTATTTAAAGGAAAATAAAACTTGGGCCAAACAGACTGTGGCCCATAATACACTGGTACAGGATCAAACCTCCCATTTTGGCGCAAAATATGAGGTTGGAAGCAAAAATCACTCAGAACATTATTTGTTCAATATAGAAGACCCTAAAATTCAGGTGGTAAGTGGTATCGAGAAAAACGCGTATCCCGGCACCAAAATGCACCGTACCATGGCCATAATACAAAATAAGGGTTGGCAAAAACCTATAGTGTTGGATGTATTGCAGGTGGAATCGGATAGGGCCCATCAATATGATTTGCCTTTTTATTACTTGGGCCAGTTAATGACCTTGAACGTTCCATATAAGGCCGAGGATACGTTGCGACCTTTGGGAGGGGATTTCGGTTATCAACATATCTATAAGGAAGGCAGCGCCCAGTTGACCGACGATAATCTTAAATTTTCTTGGATGGCCAACAACAAATTTTACACCTTGACATCTCTTGCCACGGCAAAGGATAGTTTGATTATGGGTAGGGTAGGGGCTAGTGATCCAGAATTCAATTTACGGAGGGACCCTGTTCTAATCCATAGAAAGAACGATCGATCAAATACCATGTATGCATCCGTATTGGAGTCGCACGGAACCTATAGTCCGGTCACGGAATTGGCGGTAAATGCCACGTCAAATATTAAAAAGTTGTATAAACTATATGAACAGGATGGCTATTGGGCCGTTGGCATTGAAACTGTGGATGGACGTACTACTGTCTTTGTGTTTTCAACATTGAACAATACATCAGATAAATATCATAGTATCAATATAGAAGGTCGAGAATTAAAATGGAAAGGACCTTTTACTCTAATCAATTTAAATTAAAACAAGAAGTAAGATGAAATCATTTGGATCAAGTAAGGAATTCATTTTTGGGGATGAAATGGAATGGGAAACCGTAGGTGAGGGGGTAAAAAGAAAAATAATGGCTTACGATGACAAAATTATGCTCGTAAATGTACAGTTTGACGAGGGGGGGGTCGGGCCCATGCACGACCATTATCATTCACAGACTACTTATGTGGTAAGTGGTGAATTTGAACTTACTATAGGCAAAGAGACTAAATTAATGAAGGCTGGAGACGCCTTTTATATTCCGCCCCATGTGAGTCACGGAGCTATTTGTAAAAAAGCAGGTGTTCTTATTGATGTATTTAGTCCAATCAGGGAAGACTTTATGGAGAAATAGTCAAAAATTGGCAGCATAAAATAAGGTAAAGACATTTTTGAACCCCTTAAAATAGGATATCAACAAAAACTTTAACGCTTTTTTCCTACAATAACTTTCATTTAACATTTTTATCACATATATTTGGTAAACCAATTTGGTAAACCAATTCAAAACAACAAAGACGATATGATTTGAATAACAAAAAAAAAGGATAGGTGCACGCCTATCCTTTTGGAATATCACTTCTTAGGAGGGAAGTAATATGTAACAAATACACTTTTAGTGTACATGTAGAATTCAAAATTACTAAAATTCGATTGATTTTGACTTTTCATTTGCCTAAAGGTGGGATTGGACAACTATCATAGCCGCACACTATGAATGAATTTTTTTAAACTAATAATTCTAACTAGCTAAACAAATGAAATTTAAGTTAAAACTATTGCTTGCAATAGTATGTTTATTCAACCTGCAGTTGTTTGCACAAGACGCTTACACGGTTTCCGGTACAGTGTTCGATGCCAACGACGTCCCGATCGCGGGTGCCAATGTATTGGTGGTAGGTACCACCAATGGAACTCAAACAGATTTTGACGGGAATTATACCATAGAGGTGTCCCCTGGTGACGTCCTTAGATTTTCCTATATAGGTTTTGCGACCCAGAATATTACCATTAATCAGAGCCAAACCCTAAATGTAGTACTGCAAGAGGATATGGCACTTTTGGATGAAGTAGTGATCGTGGGATACGGTACACGTAAAAAATCCCATTTAACGGGTGCAGTGGCCAAAGTAGGAGGGGATGACGTCGCAGCAATCCAGGCAACGCGGGTAGACGATGCCTTGGCGGGAAAATTGCCCGGGGTACTGATCCAGAATCAAAATGGATCTCCTGGAGCTGACCCGAAAATTCAGATTAGGGCGGCATCGTCCATATCCGGAGATTCCAACCCATTGATCGTTGTTGACGGTTATCCAATTTCTGGAAGTCTTGCTACGGTGAACCCAAACGATATTGAGAGTTTGGAGGTACTAAAAGATGCCGCATCTGCTGCCATATATGGATCTAGGGGGGCAAATGGGGTTATTTTGGTGACCACTAAAAAAGGTAGGTCCGGCAAAGCTAGCTTTAGCTACAATGCCT
>Ga0160419_100270_pt1 | contig 35953 bp, 30 predicted proteins | sample CelAP2metagpilot_2_FD_108196 | JGI IMG/M metagenome (GOLD analysis project Ga0160419, IMG submission 108196) | Phycosphere-associated microbial communities from Cellana algal ponds in Kailua-Kona, Hawaii, USA - Cellana AP2-4-25 metagenome pilot ... | reverse complement strand
TGATTGATATTTGTATCCTTTAAAAACTCTTTTAGTAATGGTAGAAACTCTTTAACAACATTTTCATTTGTCATAGTTTCATTTCTTGTGTCGTTTTTATCATTTTCGTTCATATCTCATTTTTTTGAATAGTAGAAAATCTAGATGTATTAGAATTAGTATCTTAAGTGAAATACAGTTAATTTAAATAAATTAAATTAGAAATAGTCAACAAATACTGTATAACAAAAAATACTTATCATTTTTTTTCCATATAATTATTTATTAATTTTTCACAAACAACATAATAATTATCAAATAAAGTATTATTATAAAATATAAGATCTTCATTATATTCTTTCAAATTAAAATCAATTAAGCTTTCTTTTAATTTGTCAAAAAAATCATTAGTTAAAACCCGACCTTTCAACCTATTAATATCATTTTTTATTTCATTAATCTTCACTGTGTAATACGCAGATAAATTTATAATGTAAGCTTCAAAAATGTTTCTGTTTTCTAAATCAGAGATGCTTACAAATTTTTCAATTGATTTAATCTGTTTTTGAAGTTGATTTAACTCTCCAACCATTCCCATTATTCGTTCATAGGTTTTCAATAATATAAGTTTTTCATTCCAAAACTCAAACTGATATTTATTATACACTGTTTTGTCAATATCATTAAACGGAGAAAAAAATCTTATTATTTGATTTTCATTGAATTCATCATCTAAATTGTATAAATGAATTTCCCACCACTTGCTATTTATTGGATGCCCAAAAATTAAAGGAATAAAGAATACATTTCTTATATTACCATCAACAATAATATTTTTTGGACTTCCGAACTTTGAATTTATGGTGTTTTGAATTAACGTCCTTGCTAGAATTAAAACATGAAAATAATCTTCAGAATCAACCTCAGACATTATCACTAATTGTTTATTTTTTTGCATTAAATCAATATCGAAACGAACTCCATATTTTTTTAATATTAAATTTCTCTCTTTCGTTATTCTCTTTGTCAGATTATCCTTTGTTTCATAAAATATTTTTCTTGAATTTATAAATATTTTATTGCTTATACTTTTCTTTTGATTTACAAAACTATACCAACAATAAAACAAAGTTTCATTTAATGAATTTTCAATTCTATTTACTTCTGAAATTTCCTCACTATTACAAAATTTTAAAAATATAGATTCAAATTCTTCATGAAAATCATTCAATTTAAGCAATGATTCTTTTATGTTATAAAATAAGATGTTATAATTAATTTCATCAACATTTTGAGTAGTTCTCCATTCAACTACTTTAACAATATTCTTATCAATTTGTCTTAAAAATGAATCAATACTAGTAAAATAATTCCTATAAGAATCCTTAAATTTTGAATATCTTGTAATTGAAGCTACATTAACCGATATCATATCTGATTTACCTCTCTCTCGTAATACTGATTTACTTGCCCCATCTGAAATATAACCCCATTTATCAGAAATACACTTTGGAAAATATTCGTTAGATTTAAATTCTTTAAGATTATAGTTTATTTCATTTAATGGTTCTATAAATTTTTTAAAATCGTTAGTTTTAAAATAAGTTTGAAACGCATTTAATAAACATTTTATTAGAGATTTGTAAAATTTTCTCTTCTCTAAAACATTTCCTAAATAATCCTCCCAAGTATCTGGTCTATGCTGATATAAATAAAGACTTTGAAATAAAACATTTATCTGAACCAAACAGTCTAATGGAAGGTTTTCTTTTGAAATTTTCTTTTTAGTAGGATCGTGCTCAAAATCTAAATCCATAAAATCATACCCCTTCCCTTCTGTTATATATTCTTCTTTATTCGGATATATGTTCCTTAGTAAATTGATTATATCCACAGACCTTTGATTAAAATCTAATTGTCCTTCCGAATTATCTTTATAATCAAATACATTAAAAAAATATCTACTTTCAATTTTTTTATTTTTTTCTTTAAGAGAAATTATATTGTATTCATCTCTAAATCTTTTAATGAAACAATTTCTATAATCAATTATATCTTTGGAGTAACTTTTTAAATAATGTAACCCCAAAATAAATATAGATATGTCTTTCAGCGATGTTTTTTCAACGTTTATTAGTTGTAATGCATCATCTTTTTTAAAATTAAGATTAACATTTATATTCAAGTGCCCTATCCAAAAAGCAAGTTCTCCAAACGCTCTTAAATCAAAGTTTTTAATATCTGAAAAAGAAATTTCTTTTTTCAATTCTAACCATCTAATGACATATAAAAAAACATCTTCCTTTGGAGATAATTTTTTAAAAACTCCATCAATTTCATCACATATTTCTAATGGGAAATATTCTCTAAAAAAATCTAACGTACTTCCTTCTGAAATACCAGAAAAATCAAAAGGGAGTATCAACCCCCACATACTCGAATATTTATCATACAAAAAATCAAAATATTCTTTGTTTTTTATAAAAATATAATCTCTGACTCCTTTCCAAATCAATGAATTTACAATACCCATATATCCTTCACTACTTTCAAATTTAATAGAAGCTATTTTTTTTAAAGTCCGTTCAATTGGATATTTATTTTCAAAACTATTAAGTAAATAAGCTCTTAAGTCTTGTTCACTAATACATTCTAACGAATTATCTATGTATTCGTATTTGTCAATGTAATCATTCTCATCAAAAAGTACTTCACATAACAGTTTAGATCTTAAAGGATGTAATCCCCTCAAATATGATTTATTTTCAGAAAACTTTAGTAGGTATTCTTTTTCTAACGTTTTAATATATGATTGAGATAATTGTCTATTAATTTTTAAATACTCCGAAAGCTTTCTATAATTTATTTTAGAGTTAAAAGAGTCAGCAAGACTTACATATCTCAAAATTTCTAATTCAATAATTTTTTCCGCTATTTCCAATTTCTCGACTTGGTTTTTTAACCTAACTTTTAGAGAATTTCCTTGCGTCAATAAGTAAACATACTCTAATAAAAGTCCTTTTGAACCGAAGTGTAACCACGAATCTTCAAAGTCTATAAATTTCTTATCTATTTTAAATTCAGAAAAACTATTATAAATAGTAAGGGCTTCTGACTTATTAAAAACCAATTCGTAATCACCAAATTCAAACTCTGAGCCTAAAACAGTTCTATTCCAGTCTTCTTGCCTAATAGTTATTAAAAAGTATAAGTTACTTTTTGATGAAAGTTCTTTTAATAAATCATTCCAATATATATTTTGTGGTGAAACATCAATATAAATTAGTACAGGGAAATCTAGTCCTTTAGACAAATTATTAATGTTAGCAATGCTTTCATAAACATCATTAATATTGTTTGAAATATTCAACTCATAAGATGTCAATTTTTCAGAAAACTCATGTATATACCTATACGCTAGAGTGCTCTTTCCCTGTCCTGAAGCACCATGAATAAAGACTATATTGGTTTTTAAAAAAAGACGATTAATCTCTATTAATTTCTCTTCTCTAACTACATCAATATCATATAATATATGTTCATATTTTGCTGAAATCCCATAATAAAACTGCTTTTTTAGTATATCATAGTTTTCATATTGAATGTTCCTTGTGCTAAAAGGCCTTATTTGACTACCAAATTGTTTTAAAAAACTTTTTTGTCCATTGATAAACTCTCCTATTTTATCTAAATCATCTAAAACCTTTTCTGAGTATATTTCCTTTTGGTTTTCTCCAGTTTTATATATCCAAAATAATAAAAGGTCTAAAACAGTCTCTTGATTTGAAAAAGGTCTTATTTGTTTAATTAATTTTAAAGATAATTCCTCAATTTCTGTTTCTTTTAAAACTAAAGGCTCTTGATAACTACTAATTATTTTTTTTATGCTCTTATCAGTGAAACCTTTTTTCTTTAATTTTTTTGAAAGCTTAAAGTTGTTTTTTAAATCTTCACTAACCTCTCCAAATGAAACTATTCTAATTTTGGCATCAGTATTTTCCTTTAAAAGTAAATTAGCTCTTTTAAAAAAAGAATCTTTAGAGGAAAATAAGTCTGAAAATGATAATGTATGAGAAACATTTTTTACTTGAATTATTTCTAAATAATTACCTGAACTATCAAGAATATCTAAATCTTCATACTTTCCTTCTGGTTTAAAAACATAACCTTTATCAAAATCAGATAAAATTCTAAAAAGTGAATATAAAAATTGTGTTCGAAAACCTCTTAGTGCAGAAATAGCTCCCATTTTAATTTTTTAATACTTGTATTAAGTGAGTTATGTTAAATATAAACTAAAAGAAAATTAAAAAATCTTATTTTCGTTAAGATTAATAAATAATAGTTATCTTACTTAAAATCTTTTAACTTAAAATATTTTACATGTTTATGGACCTTTTCAAAGAGGATAATGATCAAATTTTAAAAAATTATATTACTCCTTTTAAAGAAATTGTTGCTTATGAAGTTCTATGGAGTAAAAAAAATACAAGTTTTAAAACTTTATCTAATTTATTCCTAAAAAACCCTGGTAAAAGACCATCTGATTTTGTTAGCTTAAATGAAATAAAAGAATATGAGAGTATTATAAAAGAAATAATATTCAACAAAGAAATCGAGTATCACACCAACCTATTAATCAATAGCACTTTAGACTATCCAACAAAACTTAAAGATGCTAAAGAGCCTGTTGAAGTTCTTTATTACTCAGGTGATCTTGATTATCTTCATAATAAATCAATTGCAATTGTTGGAACAAGGAACCCTTCTACTGAAGGCTTGAAAAGAACCACAAAGTTGGTTCAACTTTTAGTTAAAGATAACTTTACTATTGTTTCTGGACTTGCCAAAGGAATTGATACTCAAGCCCATAAAACAGCAATTAATATGAAAGGAAAAACTATAGCTGTTATTGGGACTCCTTTAAATAAATTTTATCCAAAACCTAATGAGGAGTTACAAAAATATATAGCTAAAAATCATTTATTGATTAGTCAAGTTCCTTTTTTTAGACATATGAAACAATCTATTAATGGTAATAGACTCTTTTTTCCTGAAAGAAATAAAACAATGTCTGCTTTAACTGAGGCTACAGTAATAATTGAAGCTGGTGAAACCTCAGGAACCTTAATTCAAGCTAGAGCTGCACTTCATCAAGGGCGTAAATTATTTATCTTGGAAAGTTGTTTTCACAACAAAAACCTAACTTGGCCAAAAAGGTTTTTAGACAAAGGGGCTATACGAGTAAAAGATTATAATGATATTAAAAATGCCCTATTATAATGTCTAATATTAATCTCTTAAAAATTGATGAGATGTCTGTATGTGATCATTCTTTTATATCAATTAATGACAATTGTTACTATCTTCTAAACTATACATCAGGAGTAGGTTATAGTAATAATCCGAATAATAGTTTAATATTAAATTTTAAAAAGACCTTAGATAAAAAAGGGAAAAGTGAGTGGAAATACAAAGAACAAGCTATAGGAACTATTGTTAACTATTTTAAAGACTTAATAATTCCTGTGATAGATTTAGATAAAGCTACTTTAGTTCCAATACCTCCTTCAAAATCTAAAACAGATAAATTACATGATGATCGAATGACTCAAGTATTAGTAAAATCTTGTGATGGTTTTTCTTGTGATATAAGAGAATTAGTAATATTAAAAGAAAGTATGGAAGCTGTTCATACATTAGACGAAAGTAATAGGCTTAATCCTCTACAACTAGAAACAAAGTTGAGTTTAGATGATAACTTAACAGATAATTTAAAAAAACATATAATTTTATTTGATTATGTTATTACAACTGGATCTCATTTCGTCGCTTGTAAAAACTTAATTTTAAAAAAATTCCCTGACTCAATTGTATATGGAATCTTTGTAGCTAGAAGAGCAATTGAAAAATAAATTTTGGTCTACATTAAAACTATATCAAAAAATTTATGGCCAGGTTACACACCTCCTTTTAATGATGAATTATTTTCAAGCTGGCTATTCAGATTAAGTAAAGAACATAGAATCAAGACATTTTCATTTTGTAAAGAAAAACTTCATGGAATCCCTATATGGAATAGAGATATTGATATGTTTCCAACTAAATCATTACTCCAAATTTTTAATCAGCATACTATTATAAGCAATAAAGCTTTTTATAATTTATTTTTAAGTTCTTATGAAGGGATAATTTTTGAAAAAATAAATTTGAAAGGTAAAACTAGTGGTGTTTTACCGATAGGTGTTTACCACAGAAAGCGTAAAAGAAATGGATTGTTATATTGTCCTAACTGTTTTAAAAAAGGTAATTTATATTTTAAAAAAACTTGGAGATTAACAACTTCAATAGTTTGTACCGATTGTCTTTGTTTGCTTTATGATAGGTGCCCTGAATGTTCTGCACCAATAATTTTTCATAGACTTGACATTGGTAAAAAATCAATTTTAGATGTACCCAATATAACTTATTGCTTTAATTGCAATTTTAACCTCGCAAAAACGGATATTATAAAGGCTAATAACTTTTACCTAGAGTATCAGAAATTCATTAATAAAACTATCAAGTTTGGTTATAATGAAGTTTGTAATTACTCTTTTCAATATTTTAAAGTTATTTTTAAACTATGTAGTTTATTTAGTACTACGAGTGAAAAATGGATAAAGTTTAAAACTTATTACGAACAAACAAGAAAAAATAGTAATTTAAATTTATCAAAAGAGTTTGTATACTTAACTTTTGAAGAAAGATCTAATCTTCTCATTGAATCTTATAAATTGCTTAAAAATTGGCCTAATAACTTTATCAATTTTTGTTTGTTAAACGATATTAATTATACAGACTTTTGGAGGGATAAAAGAGATTTGCCTCCATATTTTATTTACAAGGTTTTAAAATTAGACACTTAAATTAAGTCTAAGAGCTTATTTTTAATTTTCAGAGCTCCAAAGTGATGTATATCATCCTTTTCTTGAGATTGATGCTTAAACAAATGATTAATGACTATATTTTGATTTTTTAAAGCCTTTTTCTTTCTAATTTCAAGCCAATTATAATCCATTTCTTTTGACTTAATAATTAATAACTTAATATCTTCTTTTGACAACTCATTTTTATTTATTTCAGAAAGTAAACATATATAACCTGTTTTTATCTTAGGAAATCTTAATAAATAAAAATAATTTGTCTTACTATTTGTTTCAAATATAATTTTATAGACAATTGAATTAAACTTTTGTCCCTTTTTATCTATAATTATATAGTAAAAGCCTTGATTATTTAATTGATTTATAAATTTCCCATTAATCCTAAATTCATTTAATTTTTCTATTACTTTTAATGTGAATTTTAAACCTTTATCAATATTATTAGTGAAATCTAAATTTGACCCCTTGCTTTTTGAGTCCTTACTAGATTCTCTGTTATTAGTTGTAATTGATTCTTCGTCTGATATTATAATATCAACTGAATCTAATTCCCACTTATTAATTTGATCATTTCTTACGTTAAAAGTCACAGGTATATCAAACCCAAGATTTTGTTTATGTTTTTCAAAATCAAACTTTTCATTTGGATAAATTGATTTTAATTTATCTTCTATAAATGAATCTTTATTAAGATTATTATTAATAAACTTTTTAGAATTATAATTCTTAACTGGTCTATTATTTCTGTTTTCTGTACTATTTCTTTCTATTTTTTTATTAATAATCAACTCATCTACAGAAAAAACATTTGTCTCTTTTATTGTTATTTGATCTATTTCTATAGCTAAGAATACATTAATAATTTTATTATCTATATTTTTTTTAGGTGACAAGAATCTACCATAAATATTAAAGTTCATATCAGAATTAATTGGCATGCTCGATTCTAAATACCTTATTGCAGAATTACTTTTAAATGAAGAAGAACCGATCTGTTTAATAGATTTTACACCTGAATCACCTCTTAAAAACAATAACTTTGATACCCAAACAATAATACTTTCATCCCTTATTATATCATTATTATACTCTACAACACCTATTCTTTTCCCATTAACCTCTCGTATAAATGCTTTTGAAATCACATTACTTAAAAAAGTGCTTTCTATAATTGAATTAATACCTTCAACTGAATTAATGTTTAAGAAAAAAAATTTATGAATTAAAAACTCTGGTATCAGAATTAAATAGAACTTCCCCAGTTTATTTTTATAGGGTATTTTTTTTCTGTAATACCTAAACTTATTTACAGAACTTTGAATTGGTAAGGGATAATCCATATCTCTTAGTAAATCCATTGTCTTAAACTTATCAAATTCGTTTGTAAATATTTTATCATAAATTTTGCTATACCTCCATTGAAAAGTATCAAATACATTTTTTTTATCGTAATTGACTAAAACACCATCAGAATCAAATACTGTCCCTATATTTAATACTGAAATATAAGAAACTGGTAATTCAATAATTTTTTTATACGATTTCTTTAAGTTTTTAATATGAAAATAAGTATCCGAACTATTTGTAAGTTCAATTCTAATTCTACTTTGATTAGGATAATAAATAACTTCTCCAACCCAAGTAATTATCCAAAATTTTAATTCCTCTTTGTTTTTAAATAAATTCTGGTCTAGCTTAAATTTCATTTGCAAAACTTATTGTTTATTACTAAATGTTATTGTTCGTTAGCATTAACTAATAAATTTGACACCTGCGCCTGGTGGACCAATTAAAATAATGTTATGTCCGCCAGCTGCAGCAATTTCCATGCAGCGTTTTATACTTTCTTGTCCTTTGACGTCTGCAAAATCAAATTCAGGAAAATCTAGATTTTTTTCAAATTCTTTTCTGGTGTCAATTTTAACCTGTTCAATAGGTTCATCTTTATCAAAAAAGTTAATTACTTCTTTAATATTTTCTACACCATAAACCTCTAAATCGTTTACTATTGCAGCTTCTTTTGCATTTTGCATAGGTAGAATAAATCCTTTATAACCTTCTTCCCTAGCCTTTATTGCAATTGGCAATGCTCCTTTTATGGGTTGTAAATTTCCGTCTAAAGACAACTCTCCCATAATTAAATAACGGTCTAAATTTTCGGCTTTAATTTGTTTGGATGCTGCTAAAATCCCGATAGCCAACGTTAAATCATAAGCAGAACCTTCTTTACGTAAATCTGCTGGCGACATGTTGATAATAATCTTCTTTCCTGGGATTTTATAACCGTTATTTTGAAGTGCTGCTGCAATACGATAATTGCTTTCTTTTATAGCATTGTCGGGCAATCCAACCAAATGGTAACCAATACCTGTATCTACATTAACTTCTACGGTTACGGTGGTTGCTTCGACACCAAAAACGGCACTTCCAAATACTTTTTTGAGCATAATTAGTTGATTTAGCGTTTCAATTTATATAAATTTTGAATGAAAAGCCATTCGAAGGTTAATTTTTAAACACTTCATAGATTTTATTGAACACTTAAACATTTTTATTTTTTAAAATAAATGACTTGAATTAAATTCATCTTAAACAAGTTCTTATCAACCCTTTAAATTCTAAAATTATGAGTTGACACTTTAATACCCCATTCTTGTTACCTACAATAATCTTTAAATTTTTGTATTATGAAATGGATGATATTCATTTTGAGTTTCTCAAAAACTGCTATTGAACTTGTTTTCATTGTTTATGAGAAATTTTTTAAAGACGATAATGATTTATAAAATTTAGAATCATTTATAATTTATCGATTGTTCAACCTTTAAATAAAGACTAGCTTAACGGCTAGTCTTTTTAGTTAACTTTTTTTATTCTCTATGATATTACTTTTAATTAATCTTAAATAATTCCTCAAATTTATACATAATGACCTTTTTTGGTATTTTTCGTCATTATCTCTCAGCTTCTTAATTTGTATATCATCAAGTAAAACAGCTTCAATAAAAATGTAGTTATCATTCATATATGAAATTTCATATTTATTTTTATCTATTCCATATTCATTTGCAATTCTTGAATTTAGATGTTCAATATTTATAAAATTATCAGGAAATGAGTAAACGTTTAACCAAAAAACACCTTTTATAACAAAATAGAAAAAACAATAAAGTGAAATGACTTTGGTTGCATAAAATGGTTGTTTTAAATAATCGAAATATCTTAAATTAAACTCAATAAAATTATCTTCAATAAACTTTATTATTTGTCCACTGAAATAAAAAAAAGGTAAATAAAAAACTGATAAGAAAACTATTAAATATGTTAATGGGTCATTGATATTAACAAAAGTTTTAATAATGTAAAAACAATAATAAATCATCAAAAGAATAATTATAAGAATTAACCCATTAAGTATGTTTATTTTTTTTGTTTCTAATGACTCAATTTTATTTTTAGCAATAAGAAGTATATTGTTAACATATTGAGCAAAAGGAAGTAAAACTGCTAACGCTAATAAAATAACAAGTAATAAAGGAATGAGTAATGTTAACCCATCAGATATTAATTGTTTAAAAGAGAAGAATCTTAGGTATTCAACACCTACCCCTATTAACCCCATAAATTGCCATAAAACACCAATTACTGTAGGAATTAAAATTAATAAATAGATATATTTTTTATTAAATCAAAGTTCTTTTCTACTACTCTATTTAACGTTTGTTCGGTTGGTTTATCGATTTTTTCCATTTTATTAGTTTAAATAAATAAAACCAAGAGATTATTCTTGGCTTTATTATAACAATTATTATGCAATATTAACTCATTCTATCAATTGCATCTTCTACATTTCCAACAGCACTTTCTAAATCACTTAATCTACTAATAACTGTATCTAATCTATCACAGACATCACTAGAATCATAAGTTGGATCTGCAATTCTCTCAAGATGTGAATTAATAGACTCTAAAAAGTCTAACATATCATTTGCTTGTTCTTCGGTCATAATTTTTAATTTATTGATTAATAAAAACTAATATATAAAAAAGGTTAATGAAAAATCATTCAACGTTTAATTTTTTAAAAGTTGAAAATCAGTTTCAATCTAAAAAAAATAAATTCTGTACTTTCGTTTTATTGAATTCAATGTAAATGAAAAACACTCAAAAAATTGGTTTAGTTTTAGGACCTATCGTTTTTTTACTCTTACTATTATTTTTTAAAGCAGAAGGTTTATCACCCGAAGGTCGCGCAGTACTTGCTGCTACCGCTTGGATTGCTATTTGGTGGATTACAGAAGCGATACCTATTGCGGTGACTGCTTTATTGCCTATTGCTCTTTTCCCATTGTCTGGTGGACTTAATTTAGGTGATACCACAAGTGCTTTTGGGCATAAATTTGTGTTTTTATATTTAGGCGGATTTATTATCGCTATTGCTATTGAAAAATGGAATCTTCACAAACGTATTGCACTAAATATCATTAATATTATTGGGTTTAATTTAAAACGAATTATCCTTGGTTTTATGCTGGCTACCGCGTTTTTATCCATGTGGATTAGCAATACCGCTACCTCGGTGATGATGCTTCCTATTGGTGTGGCTATCATTTTGCAACTAAAAGATAACCCAAACACACCAGAAGACGAAAATTTAACCTTTGGTAAAGCCCTAATGTTAGCAATTGCTTATAGTGCTTCTATTGGTGGTATTGCCACATTAATTGGTACACCACCAAATTTAGTATTGGCTGGAGTTGTTTCGGATATATATAATTACGAAATCACCTTTTTACAATGGTTTATGTTTGGGTTTCCTATTTCAATTATATTATTATTTATCTGTTGGAAATACTTAACCGAAGTCGCTTTTAAATTTGAAAAGAAAGAGTTTGCTGGCGGAAAAGCTGAAGTTAACCGTCAATTAAAAGCCTTAGGTAAAATTAGCTACGAAGAAAAATTGGTCGCTTTTATTTTTGGTCTAACCGCTTTTTTCTGGATTACACGTTCGTTTTTATTTAAAAACATATTACCAGCGTTAGATGATACTATTATTGCTATTTCATTTGCTATCGTATTGTTTTTGTTACCTTCTAAAAAACAAGGAACGATGTTAATGAGTTGGGATGATGCAGTGAAAATTCCTTGGGGAATTATTTTATTGTTTGGTGGCGGAATGTCTTTAGCAAAAGGTTTTGAAACCACGGGATTAGCAAAATGGATTGGCGAACAAATGACCACTTTTGCTGGCGTGACCACTATTCTTTTACTATTATTACTAATTGCTGCGGTTAATTTTTTAACTGAAATCACCTCCAACTTAGCAACTACAGCTATGCTGTTACCGGTTTTGGCTCCTATGGCAATTTCAGTAGATATTCATCCATTTGTATTAATGGTTGGAGCTGCTGTTGCTGCGTCTTGTGCTTTTATGCTACCTGTAGCTACGCCGCCAAATGCAGTGGTTTTTGGTTCTGGTTATTTACGTATACCAGATATGGTAAAAAAAGGATTTGTGATGAATTTAGTATCAATTATTTTATTGACGTTATTTGTTTACTTTATCCTTCCTTTACTTTGGAATATTACAATCGAAGGATTTCCTGATACATTTAAACATTAAAAAATAGCACCAACTACAACATTAACAATAGTGTCTATAATTTTGTTTTTTAAATGTCCTAAACGTTGTTTTGTAATACCTGCTTGGTACAGCGCTTTAAGTACTAAAATATCTTTTTGACTTTTTAATAACCATTCATAATCCTTTACAGTTAGTTCTGTATTGGCTAAAAGTTTAGTCCAACGTTCTAGTTTGTCTTTAGAAGCTTCTAAAAATGCTTCGACATCTTTTTTAGACTCGTTTTTGTAATCGGCGTAACTTTCGCCTAATACTTTTAAAAGTTCGTCTTTTATTTGTTTTAATAGTTCTTCAAAATCCATAGCGTTTTAATTTCCTAAGTAATCCAAAATACTTTGTTTGTTTTCTTTGTTTTTATTGGCTTCGTATTTAATAATTAAGTCAAAAGCTTCCATAATTTGCGCTTTAGCTTCATTGGTAAACACTTGGCTAAGTTGTTGCTCGTTTTCCCAACGTTTTAAAAATCCTGCCAATAAGTTTTTATCTTGGTCTGCCATTAATTTTATCATGGCGTAAGTAATCTCGTTATTAGGTTTGTTTTTTTCGTATTCGACTAACTTTTTTAGCTCTAAAACTAAGTCATTAACTTCAACTTCGTGATTAGAAAAATTGTCTGTAGCATGTTCTATTAATGCTTCACTTTCTACTTTAAGTGAAATAGTTTGTTGGTAAGAATATTGGTCGTAAACTGCTGTTTTTAAGGTGTTACAAGATAATAACACAGAAAACAATAGCGATGACAAAAACAATTTTAACTTCATAATTATCAATTATTTATAAAGCTAAAGTTAGGTAATTAATTTTAATCTAATGTTTCTTTTTGATTAAAAATTCGATCATTCTAGATTCTGAATAATAAATATTTTTTTTATGATGAAATCCAACGTGACCACCATATTTTGGCATTTCTAAAAATAGATTTGGGTTGCTTTTTGCTTCTTCAATTGGATAACATTCTTTAGATAAAAACGAATCGTTTAGCGCATTAATCAACAAAGTTGGCACAGAAATTTGCTTTAAAAACTGAAGACTGCTTGATTGCTCATAATAATCAAAAGCATCTTTAAAACCGTGTGCTTTTGAAGTATACACATCGTCAAAATCTTTTAATGTTTTTACCGATTTTATTATAGAATTTGTGATTTTTTCAGGATATAAAACTTGTTTTTCTTTCAGCTTTTGTTTTAAATCTCTTAAAAACTTAATGGAATACATTTTATTATCTAAAGACATCAAACGTTGCAAAGAGCCTTTTAAATAGACAGGTACCGAAACTGCGACTGCTGCCTTGATTTGCTTTGGTACATCTTCAGTTTCACCTAAATACTTTAAAATAACGTTTCCGCCTAAACTAAAACCGTTTAGGTAGATTGTATCGTAATGATAATGCGTTGTAATGTGATTAATAACTTCAGCTAAATCGTCTGTTTTACCAGAGTGATACGACTGAAAACTTTTGTTTACTTCTCCACTACAACCTCTAAAATTAACACAAACAGCATCTATATTATTTTGGTTAGCCACCTTAGCCGATCCAAGTACGTAATGCCTATTGCCGTTACCTTCTAACCCGTGTAAAACAATTAGTAACTGGTTGGTTTTTTCTGTTGAAAAACTCCAATCTAAATCTAAAAAATCTTGATCTGATAAAATAATACGTTCGCGTGTTTGGTTGACACCTTTTACTCTACGCCATAATCCTGAATAAATCGTAGCTATATGACCATTACGGAATAGTAAATTGGGTTTGTATGTTGTGTTTAGGATTGGCATTAGACTTCTACACTTGTAAACTCAAACTTACTACCATCAAACAAGCCTTTATCACTTAATTTTAAAGCAGGTATAACTAACAATGCCATAAACGACAACGTCATATAAGGCGCGTGTAAAGTTGCGCCAAAATCTTTTGCCATTTGGTCTAATTTGGCGTAAGCTTTACCAATAGTTTCGGCATTTTGGTCACTCATAATTCCTGCAACTGGCAATGGTACAACATCTTGTTTTGTGTTAGAGACTGCACAAATTCCACCTTTATTTTCAATAATTAAGTTTACAGCTTTACAAATAGCCTCATCATCTACGCCAACAGCAATAATATTATGAGAATCGTGACCAACAGAACTAGCAATAGCACCTTCTTTTAATCCGAAATTTTTGATAAATGCTATTGCTGGCGTATCATTTTTATAACGATTAACAACCGTCATTTTTAATATGTCTGTTTGGGTGTTAGAGACTAAATTTCCGTCTTCTATTGTTGCTTCTGCTAAGATTTGATTAGTCACTAACTCGCCATCTAAAGCTTCAATTACTCTAATATTTTTTGCTTGACTTTCAACTTTAAAATCGGAAACCTTCTTCTTCTCTGTGTTGAAATTATTAAGATTTTCAAAATTAATATGAGGCATTAAAGATGTACCGTTATCAAAAACTAATTCGCCATTAATATAGGTTTGTAATGTTTTAAATGCTTTTAAATCTTCAACTACAATAAAATCTGCAGTATCACCTTCATTTAATAATCCAACGTCTAAATTATAATGCTTTACAGGATTTATACACGCTGCTTGTAACACGTTAAAAACATCGTTACCTTTTGCGACTGCTCTGGCACATAATTTATTTATATGATGCAACAATAAATCGTCTGGATGTTTATCGTCACTGCAAAACATGATGTTTTGATAATGGTCAGGAAGTAAATCTATAAGCGCTTCGAAGTTTTTTGCGGCGCTACCTTCACGAATAAGGACTTTCATTCCTTTTTGCAATTTTTCTAAGCCTTCTTCGTAGGTAAAACACTCGTGATCGGTTGTTATTCCTGCGCTAATATATTTGGTTAAATCGTCACCACGTAAACCTGGTGCATGACCATCGATAGGTTTGTTATAATGTTTAGCCCATTCTATCTTTTTTAAAACTTCAGAATCATCAAATAATACGCCTGGATAATTCATCATTTCGGCTAAATATTTAATGTCTGGATTTGCCATTAAGGTTTTTATATCATCAGAATTTATAACAGCTCCAGCCGATTCAAAAGTAGTTGCAGGTACACAACTTGGTGCTCCAAAATTGAATTTAAATGGTGTTTGCTTACCGTTTTCAATCATAAACTCGACACCTTTTACGCCTAACACATTGGCGATTTCATGCGGATCACTAACAGTTGCAACCGTACCATGTTTTACGGCTATTTTGGCAAACTCGCTTGGTACTAACATCGAGCTTTCTATATGGATATGTGCATCTACAAAACCAGGTAAAATGTAGTGTTTTACATTATGTGCTTCTTTTTTAATAGCTTTAATTTTTCCGTTTTCTACTAAAATACTTCCGCTAAAAATTGTTCTATTTTGTATGTCTACTATTTGACCTTGGATTGTTTTCATTCTTATTTATTTATGTCACAAAATTAAACTAAAAAAAATCCTGCTTTTGCAGGATTTGATATTTATTTTTTGAAGTTTTCAACGCCTTTTTGCAGCCATTCAAAATACTCGTCTGCGTTTGGTGTGTAACCCACAGATTCATTTAAATCATTACCTTCTGTATCTTTAATGACGTACAATGGTTGTGCATTGGTATTGTAGTTTAGCTGTTGATATTCTAACCATTTTTGACCGTATGTTTTAATTGTGTTCCCTGTTAATTCAGATTCGTATTGTTCTTCTTTAGGTAATTCTTCTCTATCATCTACATAAAGAGAAATTAAAACTAAATCATTATTTAAAACATCAAAAATTTTGTCTTCTACCCAAACTTGTTCTTCCATTTTTCTGCAATTAACACACGTTATTCCAGTAAAATCAAGCATTACAGGTTTATTTTGCTCTTTTGCATAAGCCAATCCTTTGTCTAAATCATGAAATGCAATTAAATCATTTGGACCAAAATGTGCATACTCTGGTAGCGATTTTGCTACATCTTGTTTGTCTCCAGTAGAAGTTACTACTTTTTGTTTTTTCATAAATCCTACGCCATAAGGTGATTCGCTATTTGTGCTCATTGGAGGTGGAAAACCACTAATTATTTGTAATGGTGCGCCCCATAAACCAGGTATTAAGTAAAAAGTAAAAGCTATAGTTAAAATTGCCATACTTAACCTTCCTACTGAAATGTGATCTAATGGTGAATCGTGAGGTAATTTAATTTTACCTAAAAGATAGAGTCCTAAAGTTCCAAAAATGGCAATCCAAATTGCTAAAAACAACTCTCTTGTCAAGAAATGCCATTCTAAAACCAAGTCTATCATTGATAAAAACTTAAATGCGAAAGCTAATTCTAAAAACCCTAAAACTACCTTAACCGTATTTAACCAACCTCCAGATTTTGGTAGAGAGTTTAACCAACTTGGGAAAAACGCAAATAGTGCAAATGGTAAAGCAATAGCAGAAGAAAACCCTAACATACTAATAATTGGTGCTATTCCTCCTTTAGTAGCTGCATCTAAAAGAGCTGTTCCTGCAATAGGAAACGTGCAAGAAAAAGATACAACAGCTAGTGCTAAAGCCATAAAAAATATACCGACAATTCCTCCTTTATTTGCGCCACTATCCACTTTATTAACCCAAGAATTTGGTAACATAATTTCAAATGCTCCCATAAAAGAAAAAGCAAATAAAACTAGCGCAATAAACATTATAGAGTTAAAAACGACACCTGTAGAAAACTCATACATAGCATTACTACCAAAAATTGCAGAAATAGCAGTTCCTAATAAAGTATAAATAACAATTATGAAGAAACCATACAGAATTGCATTTTTAATACCTTCTGCTCTAGTTTTACTTTGTTTTGTAAAAAAACTAACTGTCATTGGTATCATTGGGAAAACACAAGGAGTTAATAAAACTAAAAAACCTAAAAAGAATGAGGTAAAGAAGATTCCCCAAAGACTTTTGCTTTCAGATTCTTTTTTGTTTTCAACTTTTTTTCCTATAATTTCTGAAATTTCATTTGATAATGGTTTTGCGTCATTAATATTAAAAATTACTTCTTCAAATTCATAAATACATCTCGCATCATCGCAAGCTTGAAAAGAAACTTCACTTACTATTTCATTAAAATTTGGATTTAAAAGTTCTATTTTTTGAGCAAAAGTAGCTTCGTTATCAAAGTAGGTTAAATCCATTGCAAAGACTTTATCAAACTTTGTAATAGATTCACTTTCAAAAGCTTTACCTAATAATTTATAATTGTCTATCTGTTTAATAGAATCGTAACCAAATTCAGTTGGTAATGCACCGCCTTCTGGCAAGGTTTGAGAGTACAAATGCCAATGTTCTTCTATATCTGCCTTATAAACTAATACGTATTCTGTGTCTGAAATTTTTTCTACTTCGGTGCTCCATTTTACAGGTTTTAACACTTGTGCATTTGCTCCAAAATAAGAGAATAACACAATTACAAAAGCTATTAATTGCTTCATTTTTGATATTTAATTTTTAAAATGTCTTGGGTTTGTTTAGTTATTTTAAACCTATTGTCTGCTCTGTGATTAATCACCCAAACCACTTGGTGATTACTACACAAAAGCAAGGTGTTTTGTTTATCTAGCAAAGATAATTTTTCGTCTTTAAAAAACTTACTTAGTTTCTTTTTTCCTTGCATTCCTAATGGGTAAAAATAGTCGCCTTTTTCCCAATATCTTACAGTTAACGGATAGTTTAACGTTTTTTTATCAATGTAAATCGTTGATTTATCTGTATCGCCTATTTCATTTACAGACTTAAAATGTAAAATTCCGTTTGGTAATTTTATTTCGTTTTGATTTTCAATAACTGTAACTATTTCATTATTTTTTTCTGAAGACATTTCACTTAAAATCAAACAATCTCTATCTTTTAATAGCTGGTGCGTTTTTGAAAACACTAATTTTCCGCTTTGTGCTGTTAGTAAATTTTCAATGTCTTTCCATTGTGTAAAACCGTAATCTTTAAAGATTTCAAACAAATATGCTTTTGGGTTATTTAAAGCTTCAAATTCTGAAATTTTATATGAAATTTGGCTGTCATCAATAGTTACAATCGCTTTATTTAAAAATAAATCTACAGCATCTTCAACTATAGTTGAACTATCATTTAAATGCGCCAATGTGTTTTGAAAGTTTGATAAAACCTCTGGATTTATATCTTTTAAAACAGGAATTACATCATGACGCAACTTATTACGCAAGTATTTTGTAGAGGCATTGCTGCTGTCTTCTCTCCATTTTAAATGGTATTTTTTCGCAAAATCTTCAATGTCTTCTCTTGAAAAAAATAACAACGGTCTAACGATAGTTTCATTAACTTCAGGTATACCTTTTAAACCTTCTAAACCTGTACCACGTGATAAGTTGATTAAAAACGTTTCTAAATTATCATCTGCGTGATGAGCTGTTAAAATATAATCGAATTCTAATTGTTCTGATAGTTCGAAAAACCAATCGTAACGGAGTTGTCTTGCTGCTAATTGTATGGATAGTTTTTCATTTTTTGCAAAACTTTCGGTATCAAAATTTTGGATAAATACTTCAACATCTAAATCTTCTGCAAGCTCTAAAACAAAACTCTCATCAGAGTCACTTTCATTTCCTCTTAAATTGAAATTACAATGCGCTAAAGCAAAATCTAGATTCGCTTCTTTACACAAATGCGTTAAAACCACCGAATCTACGCCGCCAGAAATAGCAACCAACAGCTTACTTTCTTTTAAAAAAGGAAGTTGTTGTTTTATGTGATTTTTAAATGCTTTTAGCATATTGTAAAAGTACTTTTTTAATTTTTATTTTGGCTTTAAACTATCTACAACTTAAAACCTATTTAACCTACCTCTATTTTATTAATTTTCTAAAACTGTACGCATAGCTTTGGCTTTAATCAAGCATTCTTCATACTCTTGTGTTGGGTCACTTTTTGCTGTAATAGCACCGCCAACCGAGTAGCTAACATACTTTTGTGTTTGATTATACAAAATGCTTCTTATCACTACATTAAAATCGAAATCGCCTTCTTGTGAAAAATAACCAACAGCACCAGAATATAATCCGCGTTTTGTAGCTTCTAAATCTTCGATAATTTTCATTGCCGAAATTTTTGGTGCGCCAGTCATACTTCCCATAGGGAAAGTAGTTTTAATCACATCTACAGGATGTACATCTTCCCTAACCTGAGACGTTACCGTAGATATCATTTGATGCACTTGCTCAAAGGTATACACTTTACACAATTCTTCTACTTTCACACTTCCTTTTTTGGCTGTTAAAGACAGGTCGTTACGTACTAAATCTACAATCATAATATTCTCACTACGCTCTTTAGGATTAGCTACCAAATCGTGTTTAAGCAAGCTATCTATCATAAAATCCTCATCACGTTTTGCTGTCCCTTTTATAGGTTGAGATATTACTTTTTGACCTTCTTTTTTTAAGTAACGTTCTGGCGAAGCACTTAATAAATACTTATCATTTTGTTTTAAAAAAGTGGCAAATGGTGGTGTAGAAATAGCATTTAATTTATTGTAAATCTCTAAAGGATTTATCGTCGTGTTTTCGGCATAAAACTCTTGACAAAAATTAGCTTCGTAAATATCACCACGATGTATGTGAGCTAGCATTTTTTCTAGCTTTTCAAAATATTCATTTTTATGAATACGAAGATGAATTTTTATTGGTGAATTAGATGAAGATATGCCTAAAATTTTAAAGTTTTCTATAGTTTCAAAATCTGTATCCATTTCATCATCAACCATATTTAAATAGTGTAATTCAACTGAATTTCCTTTTAAAAAGAATAGTTTTTTTGGTTGAAAAAAATACAAGTCTGGAAAATGTAAACCATCGAAATTTTGTGATTTTAGTGGCTCGACATCATTTTTTAAATCGTAAGACAAATAGCCAAAAACCCAATCTTTTGTGATGGTTTGGTATTCTTTAAGTTGTTCAAAAGCATTGTCGTAATCGGTTTGAATACAAGTAAATGCATCTACTGCCAATACCGCATCAAAACTAGAAAATTGCTGCTGGTAATTGTTACTATCTAACCAAACAACATCATCAAATTTCGTACTCCAAGCAAGCAATTGCTGTTTAAATTGTTGGACGTTAGTGACCTTATGTTTTTTTACTGCTCTCAATCTAAAAAATGAAGCGTAAAGTTAATGAGAATTGATAAAAAAACGATTATTTTACATCAGTTTAAAACCAATATCATGTTTCAATTATCAAATGAACTATTAAATATCAAAGTAAAAGCCAAAGGTGCTGAGCTTTGTGAAATTTATTCAACAAAAAATAACCGTCAATTTATGTGGCATGCAGATCCTAAAGTTTGGGGTAGCTATGCGCCAAATTTATTCCCAATAATTGGCTCAATGAAAGATGATAGTTATGTTTTTAACAAGAACTCTTATCATATGCCAAAGCACGGTTTTGTAAGACATAACACAGATATTAAACTAATAGAAGAAACCGAAAACAGCTTAACATTTAGCTTAAAACAAAATAAACAGTTAAGCGAATGGTTTCCGTTTGATTTTGAATTTTTATTAAAATATACACTTACAGAAAACACATTAACGTTAACGCACACAATTAAAAATCTAGGTAATTCTGATATGTATTTTTCAATTGGTGGTCATCCTGCTTTTAAATGTCCTTTGTATGATGAAGAAAATTACATCGATTATCATTTAGAATTTGAAAATCCTGAAACTGCTCAAAGTTACTTACTAAACATGAGTAATGGTCTTGTCACAGACCAAACAAAACCTGTTTTTGATACTAAAAACACTATTAATTTAAGACCCGATTTATTTATTGAAGATGCTTTGATTTTTAAAGATTTAACCTCTAGAAAAGTAGCATTAGTAAGTAAAAACCACGGAGAAATTTTAAATGTTAGTTTTCCTGATTTTAAATATTTGGGGATTTGGGCTAAACCAAATGCGCCTTATGTGTGTATCGAACCTTGGTTAGGTATTGCAGATCACGAAAACACCAACCAAGACATTACTAAAAAAGAAGGTATCATTAAATTAGCAGCAAACAAAACATTTACAGCAAGCTACAGTATACAAATACATAACCAGCATTTAGAATAAACAAAATATAAGTAGTAGTTTTGTAGCCTAAATTATAGCTGTGACTTTTCAAGATTTAAAATTAAACACACCATTATATAATGCTATTGACGACTTAGGCTTTACTTCGCCAACGCCAATACAAGCAGAAGCTTTTAGCATTGTTGCAAGTGGTAAAGATATGGTAGGAATTGCCCAAACAGGAACCGGTAAAACCTATGCTTACATGTTACCAATCCTAAGAAATTTAAAATTTTCAAGACAGGATAATCCGCGTGTTTTAATTTTAGTTCCAACCAGAGAACTTGTAGTACAAGTGGTTGATGATATAGAAAAATTAGCCAAATACATCAATGTACGCGTACTTGGTGTTTATGGTGGCACAAATATAAATACCCAAAAACAAGCTGTAGCACAAGGTTTAGATATTATTGTAGCAACACCTGGTAGATTATATGATTTAGCGGTTAGCAGAGCGTTACAACTAAAATCTATTCAGAAATTAGTGATAGATGAAGTTGACGTCATGTTAGATTTGGGATTTAGACATCAATTAATCAATATTTTTGATATACTTCCAGAACGCAGACAAAACATTATGTTTTCTGCTACAATGACTGAAGATGTAGACGACTTAATTACCGACTTTTTTATTGCTCCAAAACGTGTATCAATAGCAGTTTCTGGTACGCCTTTAGAAAATATTGAACAAACTAAATACAGCGTCCCTAATTATCATACCAAAAAGAACCTTTTAATTGAGCTTTTAAAAGACGAAGAACAGTACAACAAAGTCTTAGTTTTTGTATCTAATAAACGTATGGCAGATCGACTTTTTGAAGATTTAGATGAATTTTTTAAAGAAGAATTGTGTGTCATTCACTCTAACAAAACGCAAAATTACAGGCTACGTAGTATTGAGCAATTTAGAGAAGGTGTTAACCGAATTTTAGTTGCAACAGATGTTATGGCACGTGGTTTAGATATTGACAATATTAGCCATGTTGTAAATTTTGACACACCAGAATATCCAGAAAACTACATGCATCGTATTGGTAGAACTGGTCGTGCAGAACGCGAAGGTCATGCTTTAGTGTTTTCTACAGAAAAAGAACAAGACGCATTAGAACGCATTGAGAAACTAATGCAAATGGAAATTAATTTAGTTGAAATACCTGAAACAGTTTCCATTTCTGAGGAATTAATTCCTGAAGAGCGTGAAGTTATAAAAGAACGTTACAATCCTACAAAACGAAGAAGTGACGAAGATGCGCCTGGACCAGCTTTTCATGAGAAAAAAGAAAAAAATAAAAAGGTTAATCTTGGTGGAAGTTACAAACGTGAAATCGCTAAAAAATATAAAAAACCTAAAACACGAGGTGATAAAAATTATAATAAGCGTAATAAGAAAAAATAAAAAAAGCCAATCTGTTTAGATTGGCTTTTTAACTATTTATTAGAAAGTCTTAACATTAATATACCAAGTCTTGTCACCACAAAAGATAGTAAACCAAAAGTAGCAGTAAGTAAAGATACTTTTAATCCGCCAGCAAACATTGCTGGTTCTGCATTGCCCATTGCCTCTACACTGTCAAAAGCTTGGATTAGTCCTAAAACAGAACCTAAAAAACCCAAAACTAAAGCTAATAAACTAGCATCTACAGCTAGTTTAAGCATTTTTGAAGTTTGTTCTTTGTTTGATTTTACAGAAACAAAACCTTTAATAATAAAGAATAGCGAAGCTAAAAATGCCAATAAAATTAAAGACATAAAAAGTGGTCCGCCTTCATAAAAAACATTTGCAACTAAAAATTGTTGATTTAAAATAGTTAGTAAAGTCATAATTTCATTTTTTGATTAAACGTGTTACAAACTTATTTTTAAATAGTTTAGGTTTTTACAAAATGCGACAAACTACCAGATTAGATATCGATTTAACATCATGTCAAATCACTTGCTAAATTGGTTATTGGTCTACAAAATAAAAACTCAAAGATTAAAAATTGTAATATTGTATATATTTTTTTTAAACATTGAATACTCAAAAATTAGTCAAAATATTACTTTTTAAAGCGATAAAACACATACTTTTTTGGTCTGTTGTTCTTTTGTTTTTTACTTATTTTTTTAGTGCTGGTAGTTCAAATTTTAAAGACACATTAATGTTCTCTGTGTTTTTAATGCCAACAACTATAGCAACTACTTATGTTTCAATTTATAAACTTATACCAGAATATCTTTTAACTAAAAGATACGTAAGATTTGGCGTTTATACCTTTTACACATTGGTGATATCTATGTATCTCATTATGATATCTATCTTTTTTAGTTTGATTTATTTATCAAATTTTGAATTTGAACAAATGAATCCTATTACCAGAAATATCATTTTAGTAACCTCTAGTGTGTATCTAGTTGTTATTTTGGTAAGTGCCTTTAAACTCTTACAACTCAACCTAAAATCGAATAAAAAAACAGCAATTTTAGAATCTAAAATTTTAGAAGCACAGCTAAAGCTAAAAGAACAAGAACTTAATTATCTAAAAATGCAAATTCATCCGCATTTTTTATTTAACACCTTAAATACCATGTATGGTTCTGCGTTAAAAAAGGCAGATGAAACACCAGATATGATATTAAAACTGTCTAATCTTCTTGATTATTTATTATACCAAGTTGATAAACCCTTTGTGAGTTTAGAAGACGAAATACATCATATAGAAGATTATATAAGTCTTGAAAAAATGCGATTTAATGAGACTTTAAATGTGTCTTTTTTTAAAGATATTCACTCTAAAGCTATAAGTATAGCACCAATGCTTTTTATTCCTTTTGTAGAAAACAGTTTTAAACATGGGACTTTAAAAGATGGTGTTTTGAACATAGATTTATCAATAAAAGCAACTTCAGAAATGATTAATTTTAAAATTTCCAACAGTAGCTTAAACATACAAAACAAAAACGAAGGTATTGGTTTACAAAATATTAAAAAGCGATTAGAATTGTTATATCCAAATCAATATCAATTAGATATTTCTCAAGAACAATCTAAATTTACAGTTAACTTACAACTAAATATTAAATCTAAACTAGCTAATGAGTAATCCTATTTCTTGCATAATTGTAGATGATGAAAATGTGGCTAGAGATATCATAGCATCGCACTTGTCTAGAATAGAAAATATTGAAGTTATCGCACAATGTAAAAATGCTATTGAAGCTTTTAATTTTATAAATAACAACGCGGTAGATCTTATTTTTTTAGATATTAATATGCCTGAAATTTCTGGAATTGCGTTTGCAAAGTCAATTAATAAAAACATCAAAATAATTTTTACTACAGCCTATCGTGATTATGCTGTAGAAGGTTTTAATCTTCAAGCGGTAGATTATTTATTAAAACCTATTTCTTTTGAAAGAATGCTACAAGCTATAAACCGTTATTTTGAAGTGAGTACGCAACAAGTTGAAACATTACCTCAACCTTCAGAAACTAACGATTTTATTTTTGTTCGTTCAGATAGGCGCATGTTAAAAATTACGTTTAAAGACATTATTTATATTGAAAGTTTGAGTGATTATCTAAAAATTCATCTAAAAGATCAGTCTATCATTACCCGAGAAACTATTAGTGCGATTGAGGCTAAACTTCCGCAGAAAGATTTTTTAAGAATACACCGATCGTACATTGTTAATCTAGCAAATATTGAATCGTTTACAAACGAAGAAATGATTGTAAACGGTAAGGCTTTAACCATTAGCAGAAGTTATAAAAAAGATGTTATAACTAAACTAGAACGTTTTTAATCATCTAATTTTTGTTTAATTACCCAAGAATTGTTCTCTAAATTTAAAAGAAATATTCCTTTTTCTTCACAAATTCCTGAACAGGTAAAGTACAGACTAATAAATGCTTTTGTTTTGTTGCTGTTAAAAATTGGTTTTGTAACGCTTAACAATCCACCAAGACAATCTAATTCATTATAAATTGTTCTTCGGTTTTTAGGAGGTTGTATAGCTTCTAAGCTATCTATTTTCTTTTGTGTGATAATATTTAATTTAGGAAATAAAGTATCTGGAATAATAAAATTTTCTGATTTCTTTACTTCAGTATTAAAATTATTATTGAGGTTTAAAACTTTTTTTACTTGTTCTAAATTTTCCTCTTTATTAAAAACTATTGGTAGTGTTTTTTGATATATACAATTAGTATAAAAATTATTTGATGGATTATTTAAAAACTTTTCTATAACTGCTTTAGTTATTAAAATTTCGTTTTCCTCATTACTATTTTTATTATTACATCCAAAAAATGATACTATGATTAAAGTATATACACTATTGAGTATTAAATTATTTTTTATCATAATTAAATTTAAAAACTAGAATCAAATTGTTGGTCTATAGCTTTTAAAACCGCATCTTTTGTTTGCTTTTCAATAGTATCTATCATTTTAAAAAGCATTTCTGTTGTTTTTTCTTTATATAGAAAATGTCTGTCTTCTAGTTGTTCAAAAATATCCTTAATGCTATGAGAGCCACTTAATGAAAACGCATTAATATTACCATATAAACTAACGGTAAACCACTCTTTTAAATAATGTTCGGTTTTCCAAAGCTTGATGCTTTTCCAATGGAAACTCCAATTCCCATTAGGCTCAAAAGTTTTAAGTGTGAATTCTTTTTCTGGTTTTAGGTGTTGTAATTCTACAAGAACAGCTTCCATCTTATTTGTGATTACCGAAATAAGTTTAGCCTTTTCAAATTCTGATGATGTTTTAGATTTCTGATTTCTAAACTGCTTGCTGTTTAGCAATTGCTTTGCCTTGTTTTTTACACCTTTAGTAACACCTTCTTTGGATAATTTTTCTACATCAGCATACGAAACAGCTTCGTGGTCTAACAGTAACTCCTGAAGTTTTTTATGGTTAGATAATATTATTTTTCCTGAAATTTCTTCTGTTAAATCGTTATCTAACATCTCTTGCCTTATAGCTTCATTGGGTTTGTCTACAACGCCAGGTTTTAATAAAATGCGTGTATCTGTATAGGGTTTTAAATAAAATAGTAAATGATTTAATTTATCGACTAATTCTAATCTATTTTTGGTTGTAAATTCTAATTCTGGTGATTCCCAAATACCTTCATAGTCTAGCGTATTTGTTTTATTATTAAATTTAGGTAATAAACATATAACCTGTAGTTGATATGCGCCATTAATATCACCTTCTGGTCGCCATGATACATCAATCGCTTTTAATAGTATATGCGAACTGATAAGCAATAAAGAACTGCCTGTAAACTCGTGTATGGTATCTTCTGTTGGATCTGTGTCTGTTAACAAATTCCAATCAACTAACCAACCTGCTGGTATTTTTAAGGGTTGAAGGTTCATTAAATTACTTAAAATAGATATTATTTAGTCTTCAATCCAAATGTCTTGTTTATAATAAGGATATGGCAAATCATCTAGCGTTTCGTATTTAAATTCTGATTCTTCTTTGCCTGTTAACCAGTTTACCCAACCCCATTTTCCATCTTTTTTCATAGCTAATTTCAGGACACCATCTGCATTAAAATTTTTATAATCTTCGTAAATACAAGGTACTGACAGTTTTGTGTTATCATTATAACTCCAATAAGACAAATGCATACCTACTTTACCTTTGTTATAAACTGCTGTGTACTTAGAGTTATAACCAAAAAACCGAATACTATCGTATTTTGCAGGTATAAGTGTTTTTAAATCATTTTCTCCTAAAGATTGATATATTCCCCATTTTTTTGTAGCTTTTTTTCTTGCCTTAAAAACACCATCACCATTACCTTCATCAAAAATAAGTATATCTGCCTTTAGTCTTTTCTTAGACGCTACAAACATATCTTTTGCACAACCTTCTATCCAAACTAATGGGACATCTTCTGGATTGTCAAAAGTTGGATCTACTAAAACCACATCTTCAAACCAATCTACTAATCCCCATTTTTCGTTTTGTTTTATAAGGGCATAAAATCTACCATCTACTTCCTTTAATTTTATAGCATCATAAATGCAATTAGCTCTCTCAGCTGCATCGTGTATTTCATAAGGATTTAAAAGAATGCCGTATTTCTTTTTGATTTTTACAATGGTAAAAGGTTCCATGTTTTTAAACCAACCAATAGAATCGAATTTTGGTGCTACTACCTCATCAAAATCGATGACTGCTTCATCTAAATCGTAATAGGCATCTATATTGTAAATACCCCATTTTTTGGTAGATTTCATCTTTACTTTAGCCAAATTACTTTCGCCAGTAATCCATGCTATCTCTTTTCCTTTAATGTGTTTTAGGATTTGTTTGTCTGTTATGTTTTGGGCTTGAGTAAGATTAAAACACAAAAAAATGACAAAATAGAAGACATATATAATTGAATAATTCATTTTAAAGTCTTTTTATTTATATATAGCTATTTTAGTTTGAATCCAGATCTTGTTTTTTTATATGTCCCTTTAAATTTACCACGATGATCATACATATGCCAAATTTTTTCATTTTCAAAAGTTTGACAATAGTAATTAGTTGTTAAATACATTTCTTCTTTGATTATATCTTTATATTTAAAAGGTATTATAACTTCAGAATTATTTGTAATGAGGCCTTTCATTCCATTATTTGAAACCATAAGTTTTGAACGATCTATAGCTTCTATCCTATCAAATAAAAAAGGCACCTTATATTTATCAGATTGTTTATTACTGCTTATTGTTAACGCATTAAATATACCTTTTTTATGAGTTTGTTTATTAACTAAAATAATGTATTCAGAATTATTCCATAGGATTAAATAAATGTTATTATCACCATAAACTTCTTTTTTAATTGGATCAAATATATTTGCATCTAAAATAATATCGGAACCATCTTTACCTTCTTCTTTTATAATGGCATATAAATGTGTGTTTTTAATTTGTCTTATTTTATTAAATGTTGGATTTATTAAAAATTCCCCGTTTTCATCAATCAATGCATTTTTATTATCATAGTAAATTAACTTTCTATGTTTTTTAGTTCTATAAAAAAACTTATTATCAATGATTTCTGTAGACTTCACATTTTCTGTTTTTTTACTTATTTTTTTATCTGCAATAATTTTTTTCTTTTTAAACTCTTCAATCTTATTATAATACTGAGTTTCTTTTTCTAAATTTTCAGACACATATTGATGAAACGGCTTTTGATAAGTTTTGTAGTAAGAGTCGAACTGCAAGGTGTTGGCAGATTGATAGGTTGATTTTATCTGACCCACCATTTGGTCTAAAACAGATTCGTCAAGAAACATAAAATGGCAGTCTGCTACTGCAGTTACTTCCTTACCGGAAAAGGTTGCTGGCGATAAAGAAATGACTTTTTTGGGTAAACCTTCCATATACAGAGAAAATAAATACGGATGTTTCAATATCTCTGTTACTGAAATGCTTTGGGTGTTTCCAAACAAAATCTTAAAAACCGGTCTTTCGTTGCTGTCAAATTCATTTTTAGAGCCCATATACATTTTACTCATACTGTGGTACGCTTTGATGTTTTCAGCGCCAGCCAGTTTTTCCCAGCCTATATATTTAACAAACAAGTGAGTGGCTGTAGTATGCTGTAGGGTTTCTATAAAGGTTTTATACTCATCAGAATAAATACCTGTTTCCAGAAATGGATAATCGTCTCCTTCATTAATTGTGTATATTATTGTGAAGGCATCATAAATGGCTTGTAACTCTTGTTTTCTTCGGTCTCTAACTCTATCCTGATTAGAGTTGTATTGATCTATTTCATCAAGGTCAATACTTTTGCTCTTAGTACCTGAGCTAAACGTATTTGCAAGCTTGTTAATGGATTGCTTTAGGGCATCATAATTGGCATCCATACGATTAATGTTCTGCATGGCTTGATTATAGCCATTTTGCGGATAACCACCTGTTCTTATAGTGTTGGGCGAGGTTTTGTAGTAGTTTTTACTTTTTAAAGCTTCACGCTCTTGGGCTTTGCGTTCTCGTTCTTGTTCAATCTCTATTTCTTTTAATGTTTCTTGCGCCTCTGCCTTTTTCTGAGATATATAGGATTTTTCTTTTTCAACACTTACTTTTGCATCTATAATTGTTGTTATTTTAGATAATTCTTCGAAATAAGTGTTTTTTAATTTTGCGTAAAACTCTACATAGAAATCATCGAAACTTACTTTACCTCCATTATTATAATTTTTAATAGATTTTATGTTTTCGGTATTTAAATCAATATTATCTAAATGACCTTTTCTAACACCTAATAAACTGAATTTTTGCTCTGCAACAGAATAATGACCAGTCGTACTTTTAATGTTTAGCCAACCATCAATTAAATCAGATTGTATATTATTAATTTGAATAGGGAAACCTTCATTTGTTTTATGATAGAACTCATCTTTATAGGTGAAAGAAGTAATTTTATATTCTTTAATTCCTATTTTCACAGCAACACCACCAAAACCTGAATTAAAAATTTTAGTTTGCAAAGTCGCTTCGTAGTTATATTTTCCACCATTAGCAGTTCCTGTTCCTGTTATTTTTTCGTAATATGTTTTAGATTCTTGTGCAAGAGTATGTATTACAAACGAAAAAATAAATGTGATTGCAAAAATTACTTTTTTCATCATTGAATTTTTTTATACAAATTATTAAAACTTTTTTTGAGAGTGTTTACTATTGATATAATTAACGATTAATATATGGGTGTTCTACTAAATATTTGAATGCCTTTAAAGCTTCTTTTCATATTAACTTTATTTATTTCAGGGAAACTCTTTCCTTCACAACCACTAACACATCTTAATGTCATTTCTATAATATTATTCTCTTCATCATAGGCAATTTTATCATAACCCCAAGAACCAATATCTAAATCTGTAATGTTGGCATTTAGGTATTTTAGAGTTTGCTCTATGGTAGGTTGTTGTGCGTTTGCAGTTGTAATACTTGCTAGAGTAAATAGTAACATTAAAAACGACATGTATTTTTTCATGATTTAATTAGGTTTAGTTCGCCAACGGTCTCGGCTATTATTAACAGCGGGTTTTAGGACGATTAAAAGTCCGCCACTACAAAATTTATTGAAAGCATAAATCTTTGATTTGACACAAAAACCCGCTATTACCTATACACTATGTTATAGTTTTTTTAGTAAGTTCCTTGTTTTTCAACACTAACACCACTACTACGCTTCCAACAACAACTATAGGTTGATAAATTAGCTATAGCTTTAGCTTTAGCATCTGAATATGAACTAGAACTTGCTCCTAACCCATAATCGGTTTTATAATTTCCATCATAACTTTTATATGTACCTTTAACTACAACATAATAACCGCTTGAAATAGAATGGCCACACTTTGTATTACAGTCTTGTGTGTAAACGGTTTTGTATCCCTTATTTTGAAGATACTTTTTTGCATCCATCTTACAATCCCAAGCACTTCCTTTTCCCCAAGATATTCTCCATTCAACTGCAGAACTGTTTTCTTTAGCTACTGCTATTCCTATTTGCGCTTGGATTTTAGAGACCCCCATAAAAAGCATCCCTATTAGAATAATTAAAGTTTTAGTTTTCATTTTAATTAGGTTTAAATTAATTTATATTATTTATAAAGTGAAAATATGTTTTTAATATTCATTTAATCTTAAAAAGTCATGAGTAACCATTTTATTATCACCAATGACATATTTTAAATCCTATTTTTACTATTATTCTTGTGGTTTTATTACTATTGCCTTTATTTGAGTTTTAAAACTTCTTGATACAGGTAACACCTTTCCATCACTTAAAATAAGCTCTGATGCTTTTATAATTTTTAAATGATTTATATTAACAATATGACTTCTGTGTACTTGTGCAAAATCGGTTTTGGGTAATAGATTTAATACCGCTTTAATTGTATTTCGATCTACTTCAGGCGTCTCTTTTGTTGTTAAATAAAATTCTAAATAATGCCCATCTGAAGATATATGAGTAATGTCATTTAGTTTAATTAAAGCTTTACTTTTTAATAAAATTGTATCACTCTTTTTTTCTGTATGTTGTTTTTTTAACGTTTTAGCTGTATTGATTAATTCTAGATTTTTAGCTTCTAACGTTTTTGTATTTTGTACTAATGTTTGATGTTTAATTTCTAATACATGTTTAGCTGAAATTATTTTTGATAATTGATAAATCATAGCAAAAGATAAAATGATAATTTCAAAACCAGATCCTAATAACACTGGGTTTAACGGAAAAATGTCTTCGTTAATTACACCATATTCAATACCTAAGTACATCAAAATTCCAAAAATCATCACTCCAAAAGCCATAAAAAACACAATAGCATTATATCTATTAGTTTTTAAAGCATAAAAAGCGGCACAAAAAGCACATATAAAAATGGAAAGAAATAATAAGTTAGAAATATTAAGTAGCCAAATTGTGTGTACTTGGTATAACTCTGAAAAAAACATCCATAAAACCGTTAATGCAACCAGTATAATGCTTACAATTTTATAGTACTTAGAGATTTTTGGTAGGTTTTTATCAATATTTAAGAATATTCTTAAAAATAAAGTGGTAAAAACAGCTATAACAACACTTAAAATTACCCGACTATAATTATTAAAGTTTTCAGAATTTGGATATAAAAACTGAAATGAAAAACCCAATGCAGTAAACAAATACAAACACATAGACAATGTGTAACCTGCATAATACAAAAACATTTTGTTTCTAATAAATACACCTATTGCTAAAGATACAATTCCCAAAAAGAAAATGACTCCAAAAAAGATACCGAAGTATACGTTTTGTTTGGTTTCTACAGCTTCAAATTGACCTTTATTCCATAACCATAAAGGGAAACTTACAGAAGCATTTCTCTTATCTACCAACAGATAATAAGTAGTTGTAGAATTTGTATTTTTTAAAGGAAAAATATAACGTCTGTTAATATAACTTCGGTCTTTAAAGGTCCTATTTCTGTCTCCACCAAAACCTATTTTTAAAAATTCATCATTAACTTTTTGATACAATTTTACTTGATCTATATGAGGGTTATCAAGCTCTAATACTATATCTTGATTAAGATTTTTCCAATCTATTTTAAATTGAATCCAGAAAAAATTTTGAGAAAACCCTTGAGAAGCTTTTGGATTCGCTAAGGTTAGTTTATTCTGCTTTATTAAGTTATCAACTGTGGCAACCTCTAAATCTTTATCTGTTTGAAATACTTTAGAAAAAGGTAAAGGATTTATACGTTCAGATTTTAAATTATCGATTGGAATATAAAAAGATGAAAATTTTTGAGCTGTAGATTTTGTAAAAATAATTGTAAAAACAAACATAATGAAAAACTTCAATCGGACTGAATTACAATCGATTGATTTCATTTTCAATGTATTAGATATTGTATCGCTAATAATATTTTATAGTTAATCTAAGTTAATTGACTCAAACTTTTAAAAACCTTAAAGTAATTGACTATATTATTACTGAGCAATTTCGTTTAAATTTTAACAAAAACAAATAAAAATTTGTTTAAAAAAACGACTTATTATTCAATACAAAATCTTAATGTGGTTGTCTTACTTTTCTGATAAATGATTTTCTATATCAGTTAAATGATGATTTAGCGCATCTACTGAAATTTGAATTTCTCTTATTAAAAACCCTAGAGATAATATTAGTAATAATAGTGCTACGCCAAAAATCCAAACTGCTATATCATGTTGATTAATATAGACCAAAAACATAGTTAGCACACAAAGTAACAAACTAGAAATACCGAATATCTGCATAGATCGTGTTAGAGACAAACGTTTTCTTAAATTATTAATTTGAAGTAAAAGCACTTCGTCTTTTTGTTGTAAAAACTTCTCTTTTAGATTTCTTACTACAGATGCATAAGCTAAAAACCTATTAGTGTAAGCCAGCATGATTAATGATATTGCAGAGAATAATAAAGCTGGTGTTGTTAATGTTAGTTGATTCATAATTTTTTAATTAAAAAAAGCGAGCTAAAAAGCTCGCTTTCATTCTATATAAATAGTCTTTTTAGCATTTTACTATACATGTAAAGCCCTATCTTCAGTTGCTGCTAATGCTGCTTCTTTAATAGCTTCTGCAAATGTTGGATGCGCATGAGACATACGCGAAATATCTTCAGCAGATGCTCTAAATTCCATAGCAGTCACTGCTTCTGCAATTAAGTCTGCACAACGTGCACCAATCATGTGTACACCTAATACTTCGTCTGTAGTTTCATCTGCTAAGATTTTTACAAATCCATCAATATCACCACTTGCTCTTGCACGACCTAAAGCTCTAAATGGAAATTGTCCAACTTTGTATTTGGTTCCTGCTTCTTTAAGTTCTTCTTCTGTTTTACCAACTGCTGCAACTTCTGGCCAAGTGTAAACTACACCAGGAATTAAGTTATAATCAATATGAGGTTTTTGTCCAGCTAAAGTTTCGGCTACAAAAACACCTTCTTCTTCAGCTTTATGTGCTAACATTGCTCCTTTTATAACATCTCCAATTGCGTAAATGTTACTAGCAGATGTTTGTAAGTGATCATTAACCTCTACTTGTCCTCTATCGTTAAGTTTTACTCCTGCAGCTTCGGCATTAAGTCCGTCTGTATAAGGACGACGACCAACAGAAACTAAAACATAGTCTCCTTTAAACTCAACAACTTCACCTTTTTTGTTTTCAGCTTTTACAACAACTTCATCACCGTTACGCTCTACAGATTGTACTTTGTGAGAAACCATCATGTTGCATTTTGCTTTCTTAAAAACTTTATTAAGTTCTTTAGATAATCCTGCATCCATAGTTGGAAGGATACGATCCATATACTCTACAACTGTTACTTCTGCACCAAGACGTTTGTAAACTTGTCCAAGCTCTAAACCAATAACGCCACCACCAATAATGATAAGGTGTTTAGGCACTTCTTTAAGTTTTAAAGCTTCTGTAGAAGTAATAATTCTTTCTTTATCTATGTTGATAAATGGTAAGTTAGAAGGTTTAGATCCTGTTGCTATAATACTGTGTTTAGCTTCAATTTCTTCTTCTTTTTCACCTTTAATTGTAATGTGTGTAGCGTCTTTAAAACTTCCTACACCGTGGTAAACATCAATGTTGTTTTTCTTCATTAAAAAATCAATACCACCAGTAGTTTGATCAACAACAGATTGCTTACGTGCAATCATTTTTTCTAGGTTTACTTTTACTTCTCCAGGAATTTCGATACCATGTTCTTCAAAGTGCTTTGTTGCCTCTTCATAATGATGAGAAGAACTTAATAACGCTTTACTTGGTATACATCCTACGTTAAGACAAGTACCTCCTAAAGTTGAATATTTTTCGATTATTGCGGTTTTCATACCTAATTGTGCACAACGTATTGCGGCTACGTATCCACCAGGTCCAGAACCTATAATTGCTACATCGTATTGACTCATATGTGTTGATTTTTCGCTTTTGCGGAAATTAATTTTATTAAAAACTCCTACAAAAATACGATTTTGAATGCAAAACTCTAAGCATAATTTTGAATAATTTATCTAGTATTTAAAACTAGATATAGAATTAAAAAAAGCCTGTTGTTAAATCAAATAAGAGTTCTATATCCGATTTAAAACAGGCTTAATATTATTGATTAATAGCTTTTGTAAAAATGAATATAAGTAATTGTATATGCAATACTCAATTTGAGTATTTTTAAATAACGCTATTCATTTTTATCATGGCTACTAATTCTCCTGTTGAAGATAATTTAAGCTTCTTTAATATATTACGTCTATGAGTATCTACTGTATGAGAGCTTATGTTTAAGCTTTCTGATATTTCTTTGCTTGATTTATCTAATACTAAAAGTCTGATTATATCACGCTCTCTATTTGAAATACCTTCATTAAGTAATTTTTGTGAGAAGTTATTAAAATAAACCGTTTCGTATTCATTCTGACTATTTAATAATTTAGCAGAAGCTGTAATATGTATCTTTATTTTTGGATCTAAAACGGTGTAATGTGCTAAGCCTATAATGGGTTTCATGTCGTTATCAAAATCTAAAGGCGTTGTATTTTGTACAATGTTTACATAAACTCCTTTAGCGTTTTTAAAACGGTAATTCCATGTGTAATTAGCTTTTTTACGCTGCTTTTCAGGAATTTCATTTAGTGTAATATCCATTAAATGATGCATAGCTGTAAGCCAAATTTCCACATCTTCTGGATGAATACGACTCCAAAAATATCGCATTCCTTTTGTTTTTAAGTCGTTAGCATCTAAACCTAAGCAAGTTG
>Ga0160419_100264_pt1 | contig 36410 bp, 25 predicted proteins | sample CelAP2metagpilot_2_FD_108196 | JGI IMG/M metagenome (GOLD analysis project Ga0160419, IMG submission 108196) | Phycosphere-associated microbial communities from Cellana algal ponds in Kailua-Kona, Hawaii, USA - Cellana AP2-4-25 metagenome pilot ... | reverse complement strand
TTCAAACCCATTTCAGAATTGATCCTCCCTGCATTCATGGTTCTTATTGGTACTGATGCATTATCATCGGCCAGTACAACAAAAGCATTACCATAACCGGCCATATACATCAGTTGAGCTACCCTCATTGCAGATTCCAAACCCTTTTTATGTTGTTTCTCATCTACCAAAGCTACAGGTACAAAGGCCCCCAATAGGTCCAGACCACGTTTAGATATCTCTTCTTTTAACCGTACAGGATCCGTTGGCATATATCCCCAATCCCCTAGCTCTGTGCCCAAATATCCGGTCTCCCTTATCTCGTCCAGTACTTGTTTGTATCCTATTTCTTCCGATTTTTTATCGAGATCGAATTCCAGTGCTCCCCAAGAACAAGGAGCATTTGCTATTTTAATCATTCTTAGTATCTTAAAATTTACGGGACCATATATTAGGCCAACGTTCGATGACCACTTTAGTCTGTGTAAAAAACTCAATGGCGTGTTTGCCCTGACCATGAAGATCTCCGAAAAAGCTATCTTTCCAACCACTAAACGGGAATTGGGCCATTGGGGCGGCCACACCTATATTTATGCCAATATTTCCGGCATCTGCTTCATTTCTGAACTTCCTAGCGTTTGCTCCATTGGTTGTAAACAAGCAAGCCATGTTCCCATAGCTACCATTGTTGACAAACTTTAAGGCCTCTTCAATGCTTTTCATGGATATAAGGCTCATGACCGGACCAAAGATTTCCGTTTTTATCAATTCTTTGTCCAAAGACACATTTTCAAGTATGGTGGGGGTTAAAAAGTTCCCTTTTTCATATCCATCTATCTTGGCCTTTCTTCCGTCCAATAAGACCTGAGCTCCCTCATCTATACCCTGTTGTATAAGTCCTTCTATTCTCTCTTTACTTTCCGGGGAGATAACCGGTCCCATATCCACATTATCCAATCCATATCCAGTGGTACGTTTTTTAACCATTTCAAAGAGGGAATCCTTAAATTCTTCTTTTTCATCGCCTACAGCAATAATGGTCGATGCAGCAAGACATCTCTGACCTGCACATCCATATACGGAATCCGCTATAATTCTTGCGGACATTTCCATATCAGCGTCAGGCATTACAACTACCGGGTTTTTGGCACCTCCCTGCGCTTGAACACGCTTTCCATTTGCGGTTCCCTTGGAATAAATATATCGGGCCACGGGTGTACTTCCCACAAAACTGATCCCCCTGACCAATGGATGGTCCAGCAAACCATCCACCGATTCCTTTCCTCCATGAACCAAACTTACCAATCCTTTAGGCAAATCCAAGGTATCGATCAGTTCGAACACTTTCATCATTGTCATAGGAACCTTTTCAGAAGGCTTCACAATAAAAGCATTACCGGTTGCTATAGCATAGGGTAAAAACCAAAAAACAATCATTCCCGGAAAGTTGAAAGGGGTGATACATGCCGATACTCCCAAAGGTTGTCGAATCATCATCTCATCGATTCCGGTTGCAATATCTTCGATAACATCCCCCCCCATTAACATAGGAGTTCCACAGGCCACTTCAACGTTTTCTATGGCACGTTGTATCTCCCCAAGGGATTCAGCCTTGGTCTTGCCAGATTCATTTGTGATAATTACAGCTAACGCCTCCCTATGCTCCTCCAACAAGGATTTAAGTTGATATAAAACCTGGACCCGCTTGATTACAGGTACGTTGCTCCATTCTTTATAAGCCCTATGAGCTGCTTCTACCGCACGATTGACATCCTTAACTGTTTCATGTCCTATAGGAACCTTTGCCAAGACTTCCTGATTAGCAGGATTATAAACCGGTACCGTTTCTTTCGATGCACTTGTGGACCATTGTCCGTCGATGTAATTTTTTAAAGTGTTCATTATTTTTTCTCTTAAACTATTTATTTTTAATCAATTATGAATTACTACCCAGCAAAAGGTATATCAATACGGTAACCAAACAAAGACCAATGGACATTGGTTTGGTGTATTTCCACGAAGTAAGGTTCACCGCTCCTATATCGGTCACTTCAAATAGATCCTTTCTAGGATAATAAAAGGAAACCGCAAACATGACAATCACATTTAGTACAAACTCAATACCCCATAAATGAACAAAGTGAATACCGTGACTCGTGTATATCCATGACATAAACACATAGAACAAAAGCCCAATGAACAAGGCTGCCTTCGCACCGGTAGCAGAAATACTTTTCATAAAAAAACCTGCGAGAAGAATTGAGGCAATAGGTATGAAATATATACCGTTGAGCTCTTGGAGCAATTGATAAAGTCCATCCGGGGCATTGGCCATCAAAGGGGCTGTAAAAATGGCCACTACAGCTAATATGGCAGAGGTGGATTTACCCACTATTACAAGCTTCCGTTCGCTGATGTTCTTGTTAAAATGCTTCTTTACTATATCGATACTGAATAGCGTGGCCACAGAGTTGAGTACGGAATTAAAAGTACTCAAAACAGCTCCCATAATGACGGCTGCGAAAAAACCGATCAGCCAGACTGGCAACACCTTTTTGACAAGTTGCGGATAAACACTGTCCTGCTGATTATAATAGGTATCTTGAAAATAGTAAAAACAGATTACCCCAGGCAATACAATGATTAAGGGTATCAGTATCTTGAAAAGACCTGTCAACAAAAGTCCTTTTTGTGCTTCCTTTAAATTTTTTGCACCCAAAGCTCTTTGGATTATGGCCTGGTTCATCCCCCAGAAGTACAATTGATTAATAATCAACCCCGTAAAAAGTACTTCGAAGGGTAATACCGAATCCGAGGCACCAATAACATTGAATTTATCCGGAGCAAAGTCATAAACCTTGGAAAGTCCCTCTAAAGGACTACCATCCCCGATTGCCACTAGGGCCAAAATTGGAATAAGAAGGCCTCCCAATAATAATCCAAAACCGTTGATTGTATCAGAAAAAGCAACGGCCTTCAACCCTCCAAAAATGGCATATATTGAGCCTATCGAACCTATAATAACGACAGTAATCCACAAACCATTCGTTTTGTCCACTCCAAAGATTTCAGAAACACCGAAAAGGCTTTCTATACCAATGGCCCCAGAATACAAGACAATGGGCAAGAGCGTAACAACAAACGAAAAAATAAGAATAACCGCCACAATAGATCTTGTAAAACTATCAAACCGCTTTTCCAAAAATTGTGGAATGGTAGTAAGCCCCATTCTAAGATATTTAGGAACGAAAAATACAGCAGCTACAACCAAAGCAATTGATGAGGTCACCTCCCATGCAATCACTATAAAACCGTTGACATAAGAGTTGCCGTTCATACCGATCAAATGTTCCGAAGAAATATTTGTCAACAACATAGAACCCGCAATTACGGTACCCGTCAACGTTCTTCCTCCCAAAAAATAGCCGTCGGAGGATTTTAAATTGGTTTTTCTCAAGCTGTACCACGTAAAGTATGCGACCCCTCCCGTGAATAGGATAAACGAGGTTAAAATGATAATTAAGTCAGCGTCCATTTAGTTTGTTAGTTAGTTAGCAATGTATAGGTTCAGAGGTAATATTTTTGTTGTTTTTTGTTCTCTCGATAGCTTTTGTAGGATGCTTTAACCCCTTCTTTATTTGAAACTTCAGCAACTGCCACATCCCACCACGCAAAGCCTGGAACCGCTTTTTTTCGGTCGACTTCTATATATATCAAAGTTGTTCGTTCTATTTTCTTCGCCTCTTTGAGCGCTAGGTTCAATTCGCTGACATCTTTGACCTTGATGACATGGGCTCCCATACTGGCAGCATTGGCGGCATAATCAACCGGCAATAACCCTCCGTCCAATTGTTGGGTTTCCTCGTTTCTATATCGGTAATATGTACCAAATCCATCACTCCCAAGGGAATCTGACAAGGAACCTATACTAGAGTACCCATCGTTGTTCAATAAAACAATGGTTAGCTTCTTTTTTTCCTGAATAGAGGTAACTATTTCCTGTGACATCATTAAATAGCTCCCATCTCCGACCATCACATACACCTCGCTTTCAGGACACGCCATCTTAGCTCCCAATCCACCCGCTATTTCATACCCCATACACGAGTATCCATATTCTAAATGAAAACCCTTTGAGCTGCGGGTCCTCCATAATTTATGTAGGTCACCAGGTAAACTTCCGGCAGCACAAAGCACAATATCAGAATCATCAGAAAACTCGTTTACTGCACCAATAACTTCACCTTGGAACGCAGGTGACTCATTTCTTTCCCTATAAACCTCTCCCACAAAACTGTCCCAACTTTGATTAAGCTCTGTCACTTTCTTTCCGTAGGTTGCCTTTACTTCAAAATCGGTAAGATGCTCATAAAGCTCCTCGAGCACAGCTTTGGCATCACCAACCAACGGTAAAGCTCCATGCTTAAAACAATCAAATTCAGCAACATTTATATTGATAAATCGAACGTTCGGGTTCTGGAACCCTGATTTGGATACGGTCGTAAAATCACTATATCGCGTACCTATTCCAATTACAACATCCGCTTCTTTTGCTATTTCAATGGCCCCAGGGGTACCAGTAACTCCAATTGCGCCAAGATTTTGACTCAAATCATAAGGCAATGAACCTTTTCCTGCATAAGTTTCACCCACCGGAATCCCAGTTCTTTCAACAATTTTTTTCAGTATTTTGGTAGCTCCACTATATATCGTACCACCTCCTGCAACAATAAGCGGCCTTTCACTCTCCTTAATTATAGTTACCGCTTTCTGAAAGAGGTTACGGTCTGGCAATGTCCGGCCAATGGGCCAAACCTTTTTTTGGAACATTTCAACTGGAAAGTCAAACGCTTCTGCCTGTACATCCTGAGGAATACTGAGGGTTACGGCACCAGTTTCTGCTGGAGATGTCAATACCCTCATAACTTCGGGCAGTGATGTAATCAATTGTTCTGGACGATTTATTCGATCCCAATATTTTGAAACTGGTTTAAAGCAATCATTGACAGAAATATCTTGAGAAGTACTGGACTCCAATTGTTGTAGGACCGGAGCTACTTGTCTAGTAGCAAATATGTCGCCCGGAATAAGTAGTACAGGAATCCGATTTATAGTGGCCAATGCGGCACCAGTGACCATGTTCGTTGCTCCTGGACCGATGGATGTGGTACACACAAAGCTCTCCAAACGGTTCTTCACTTTTGCATAGGCCACTGCAGCATGAACCATTGCCTGTTCATTGCGCGCGACGTAAAAAGGAAAATCGAGTTCTTCATGCAGTGCCTGCCCGATCCCTGCCACATTACCATGTCCCAGAATTCCAAAACACCCTGCGAAAAACTTGTGTTCCAAGCCATCACGCCTGACATATTGGTTCTTCAAATAAGCTATGGTCGCCTGTGCCACCGTCAATCGTATTGTTTTCATCGGTTTACTTCTAAATAAGGTCAAATAAAACTTTACATTCTGGGTATATCATTTGAACACCCCAATGATTTTTATCATTTTGAATTAATGGTGCCAACATCTAAAACCCTCCGTTATCCATGATAAACTTCAAGGATTCGTCAATGGTCGGCATAAAATTGGCACACCCTTTCCGCATAACTACCTGTGCTCCACTGGCATTTCCCATCCTACAAGATTTGAATAAGCTCCACCCCTTTAGATAGCCATAAAGAAAACCTCCGGCAAAAGCATCCCCGGCCCCAAGCACATTCACAACTTCCACCTTGAAGCCAGGAACATCTTCCCTAGTGCCATTCTTGGAATAGATACTAACACCATCTTCTCCCCTTTTCACGACAAGTGTTTCAATTCCAGAGGAAAGCAACCAAGTAATTGATTTCTCTATATCACCTTTAATCTCGGGTGCGGAAATCTGTTGATCTTTGATTACAACTTGAGATGTTTCACTTAAGGTAGCCGCAAGAATTTCTTCTTCCGTACCAATAGCTATTTTAACTTTGGGCAAAATAGCTCTTATGGTTACCCCAAAAGCTCGATAATCATGCCATTGATCGGCCCTAAAGTCGAGGTCCAACACAATGTCAACTTGATTCTTTTTGGCAATCTCAGCAGCGAAAAAAGTAGCACTTCGGCTAGGTTCTACATTCATCGCTGTTCCATTGATTAACAGCACTCTATACTCCGGTACATTGGCTGTCAGGACGTCATCAATATTTAATTGACTGTCCGCAGCATTGTCACGATAAAACACTAACGGGAACTTGTTGGGAGGTTCAATTCCCAAGACCACTGCGCTACTTCTCGTTCCTTCTTTTATGGGAATACATCCTGTATTCACCTTTTCGGAATTCAAAAAATGTATAATGAACTCGCCCACCTTATCATTACCAACGGCCGTGAGGAGCGTGGATTGGAGCCCAAGTCTCGCGCAGGCCACAGCAATGTTCAAGGGCGAGCCACCCACAAAGGCATCAAACCCTTTTATTTCATTGAAAGGCGAGCCTATATTCTGAGAATATAAATCGATAGAAGACCTGCCAAATGTAATTATGTCGTATTTTTTACTATCCATTATTTGGTTATTGTTTATTCATTTTTGCTGTTACCAAGGGTAATCTTGCATCCTTGGATTTCCAAGAACTATATATCCATTCATGATTGGGATCTGTGGTATTGGCCAGGCATTGATCCGTTCCTGCCAAAAAGTTAAGATAGTAGCAATGGTATCCATGTTCGGCCACTACAGGGTGAAAACCCTTTGGAATCAATACTACATCATTATGATGCGGTCTTACGATTTCATCCACTGTTCGATCTAATGTATACACCTGTTGGATAGCGTAAGCCTCCGGTTTCTGAAACCTATAGAAGTAGGTTTCCTCCTGAATAGGCTCCAACACCCTACCCTGCTCGTCCAATATCCTCTCATCGTGTTTGTGAGCAGGAAAAGAGCTCCAATTTCCTGACGGTGTATATACTTCCCTGACCACAATTTTACTGCACCCGAATCCTGGTGGCACAAGGTCGTTAAACTGACGTGTAGCATTATCTCCCCCAAAAATGACCACAGGGGTTTCTTCTGGAGTAACAAACTTTGGTGGATGCTCCGTTTCGACCACACACCATCCATAAGCTATATCGAGTATATCACTAGTAGCAGTTAAGGTAAAGGTACTTCCCTTCGGTAAATACAACGTATGTGCCACTCCGCTAAATACATTCTCCCTACCGTTAACAGTTTCCCATGAACCTTTATCGCTCTTCACTTTAAAATTACCTGCCAATAGAACAATGACCATTTCATTATCCTCGGTATGGCAGCTCCACTTTTCACCTTTTGTCATCTGTCGTGCTCCAAAACTCAAATAATTCCAGTTTGCCGTTTCCGGTGTCACCTTATGGTACTCTCCTTGTAAATTCTTCGGTTTTACCAATAAATAGGATTTTTTGCTCATTTTTTCAATACTATTTTATTGTTCTCTCTATTTCTGATACGCTCTCCCTTCCCTGTTGCCCGGAGCAAGTCAAACTTGTTCAGCATAAAGCTTTCATACTCCTCCATGTAATGCCTTCCGGGAATAATGGGATCGAACAATTCAGGCTTGTTTTCAAAAAATTCACGATGTGTCCTAGCCCATAATAGACGCGTATCCGTTGCAATATTAATCTTGCACACACCGTATTTAATGGATTTCACAAGTTCATCAGTCGAAACTCCTGAAGCCCCCTTTGCCAATTGTCCTCCATATTGGTTAATTCTTTCAATCTCTTTGACATTGACCGCCGAACCTCCGTGCAGAACAATGGGAAACCCATTCAACCTTTTCTGGATTTCTTCAAGTATATGAAATTGAATTCCCTGACCACCCGAAAACTTATAAGCTCCATGACTCGTCCCAACGGCAACGGCCAGACTGTCACAACCCGTTTCCTCCACAAATTTGGCCACCTCAGATGGCTTTGTGTAAGAAGAATCCTCCTCTGCAATGGATATATCATCCTCCACTCCTGCCAAAACCCCCAATTCCGCCTCCACCATTACATCATGTTCCTGTGCTCTCGACACCACCGTTTTTGTTCTGAACACATTGGTCTCAAAATCATCATGTGAAGCATCGATCATCACAGACTGATATTCTTTTGAATCTATGGCATCAAAAGCATGCGCTTCGTTACCGTGATCTAAATGAACTGAATAAAGGGCCCTTGGATAGCACTTGGAAGCTGCCGCTATCATGGAAGATAACATTACGGGGTGGGCATAGTCCCTAGCCACAGGGGTCAATTGTACCATAAAAGGTGCATTGGCTTTTTCACCTGCACGAAAAAGCCCAAGTAATTGTTCCATGGTAAATACATTTACGGCTGCTATACCATAGACTCCATAACAATCATCAAAAAAAACTCTAGGAGAAACTATCATGCTCTGATTTTTATGCACTGACAACAACGTATTGTCGAGGATAAAAGAACAAAAAAAACACTATGGTAGAAAGGATTACGATAAAAACTCCATGCAAAGGTTTGCATGAAAACCATTACTTTTTAATAGTAAAAGAATGAATTCAACTTTCTTTAGAAGATGCCCTGATAACAAGCTCCGGCTTGAAAACCTCATTCCTGAAATCTATTGTCGAAATGCCGTCCTTTAAACGTTGAAGCAGAATCCGTGCAGATAACATGCCCATACTATAAACCGGCTGCCATACTGTAGATAGTGATGGTGAAAAATAGGATGAGTGCGGCTCATCGTCAAAACCAACTATGGATATGTCGTCAGGAATCTGTAACCCTTTTTTTTTGGCTATATGCATGGCCGAGGTGGCAATGTTATCGTTTATGGCAAATATGGCATCGGGTATTACCGTAAGATCCAATAATTTTTTTGCAGGCTTTAACCCGTCGCTATGCGAAAAGCCCTTGACATGTTGAATATAGGCTTTATTAATTGACAAGTTGTTTTTCTTCAACGCATCCAAATAACCTTGCATTCTGTGTTTTGTGGTACTTAGGTTTAAAGGCCCTCCTAAATGTGCAATTTTTTTGCAACCTGAACGTATAAGATACTCAACTGCCTGATAAGCTCCTGAATAATCATCCACCAAAACCTTGTCAGTTTCAAACCCTGGGCAATCCCTATCAAACACCACAACCGGAATACCATTTTTTTTCAGGTTGCTAAAATGCTCAAAGGTTTTGGTCCCTGATGTTGGAGAAACTAGAATTCCATCTACACGCATGCGGGATAATTTTTTAACTAAAGTGACCTCCTCATCATAGGACTCATTGGATATACAAATCATAATATTGTACTGAGTAGGACCTACAACATCCTGTATCCCGGTTATTATTGCAGAAAAAAAATGGCTTGTTATTTCTGGGACAATCACACCAATGGTATGAGATCTTTTTTGTAGCAAACCCAGGGCCATAGGATTTGGCTCATACTCTAAAACCGCTGCAAGCTGTTTGACCGCTTTTTTAGTCTCTCTTCCAATTGCCGGGTGATCATTGAGTGCCCTAGATACCGTAGATGGAGATAAGTTCAATTCATCAGCGATGTCTTTCAAGGTTACACGTCTGTTTCTCATATTTTATTCATTAAGCTATTCACCCTGGCAATGCTCAATGAGATACATCAAAGAAATGTACCACACTAGCTACTGGACCAAGATCCCGAATAAAAAACAAAATACAATAAATTAACCATATTGGATTGTCTTTTGTGACAAAGTAACTTTAAACTATGATACCTGGCATAGGACCAATAAATAATGTTGGCAACTAAAATCATGGACAGCGTCAATATCCCTACAATTTGTCCATTTAAGTTCTTAACTCAAATGGATTTCAACCATTCCAGCAATAATGACCTCCAAGTAGCTAATCTACCTTTTTGAAGCCCCATAGCAAACCCATGCCCTCCTTCCGGATAAAGATGCATTTCCACCTTAACCCCCTTTTCTTTAAGGGCTCTGTACAGTTGTAAACTATTTTCAACCGGAACGACCACATCGTCTTCACAATGCAGTATAAAAGTGGTCGGGGTATTTGCACCTATCTGCAGTTCATTTGAATAGTGGTCGACCAATTCCTTAGAAGGGTCCTCCCCTAAAAGATTATTTCTTGAACCTGCATGGGTATAATCGTTTTTCATTGTGACCACTGGGTAGATCAATATCATAAAATCGGGTCGATTGACTTCTTCAAAATGTGTCCCCAAAGTAGCAGCCAAATGCCCGCCCGCAGAAAAACCCATAATTCCGACCTTATTTGAATCGATTCCCCAGTGAACCCCTTTGGAACGGAGCAACTCTATACCTCTTTTGGCATCCATCAATGGGGAGAGATGTGGTATATCATTGGATTGGTCCTCGGGCAACCGATACTTAAGTACAGCAGCGGCAATACCATGACCATTCAACCACTTTGCTATATCTGTCCCCTCTTTATCATAGGCCAGCGAACCATAACCTCCTCCTGGACATATCATCACCATTGCCCCACTATTGATTATAGATGAAGGCAAATACACTTCTAAAGTTGGATTAACCACCTTAGAGATTACACGGGCCGTGGGTTTTTTTATTTGTTCTTGAAGACTTGATCTCTTTACATTGGGCACCTGATCTTCCCAAAGGGAAATGATATGGTTTTGAGCCACCGCAAATGATATATTGGTAAAAAAAAGAAAAACAACGAAAAATCTCATATTTGTTTTAAAATAATTATTGGTAAGAAAATCAGTCACAACCTACTACTTTTTCCAAGTCGTTTTTTACTTTTTGTTCTTCCGTATAATCCACATAGCGTCCTTCGTATGGTCTGTCAGATACTGCAAACATCACATCTGAACAACGGATTTTATCATACTGACCATCACCAGCTGAGCTTTGCATGTGAAAAATACGGCTGATATAGCTTAGGTCCCTCGCATCAATATATGCTCCAATATCATTCCCGTATTTATTGGGATACCTCCAATCCGGGGATACTAACTTATTGCCCTCCCTATATCGCTTTAGCTGTAAAAAATTTTCTTGAAGCACGCCGTTAGAAGTTTCAAATGGTTGAAAATCGTTGGTATACTCAGCTTTGGTAATCTTATTGTTGGGTTGAATGTAAAGAACTATTTTCCCTAACATCCCACCTTCTTTTGAACCATTTTCATCCATAAAGTAAAGTGTCTTTCCATTAATTATCTTTTCTGGGTCCACTATCGACTCATTATGAAATCCGTTTGAACTATGGTATCTGAGTTTATCATCAAATTTGTTTTGCATCAATTCAATGATAGTTTGCCATTTTGCATCTGCCAGCCAATGCTCATATTCCTTTAACTCGGTCATAATAAAAAGTGGCTCATGATATGGATGATTCTCACTCCACCGCGCCATATATTCAACCCAATCAGCCAACTTAAAAGAAGTTGGATTATCCACAGAAAGATCCACTTCATCCCCAGGGGCATCATGTCCCAATACCAATTCTCCTATGTGTATAGAGGAAAATTGAATTGAGCCTCCCTTTTTCAAGAACAATCCATAGCCTGTTTGTGTTGGCACGAGTTCAACCGACGCACTGAGCAACACATCCGTTTCATTGATATATTCATTAACCAATATTGGCATACCCCCATCGACAACCAACTGTGACCCGATCACATTACCATTGGCGGTATACGAGTTAACATAAAGTTTCCCATTGTTGGATTGAACGGCCGTCACATTCCCCTTCAAAAGTTCTGAATTGTTCATTTCAATACTTGCCAAAGACCAGTTGTTTCCAGTAACTTCAATGGTCTCCACTTTGTAGTTGGTCACAGTATTTACGTTGTGTCTGAAAATATACAGTTCACCACCTTGTTCAAAGGGATAAAAGGATTCCCCTAAAGGTACGGAGTCGACTTTATAAAGCGTGGCTCCCACTTCAATATCGTCATCGACAAAAGCAACCTTTCTAATCTCATAGGTTCCCATATCACCAGAATACAAAGAAATATACAGTTCACCACCGTAAACAAAACTTGACAAACGTGCATTCAACACACCTGTATTTTTAAATCCCACTTCACTCAAACTACTCCCATTGAAGTTATGAACGGTTAGAATGCCGTTGGAAGGGATATAGTCCAGAATATACTGATCAGACGAGTGGGTCAAAACGCTGAATTCCCTATCTACTGTTGTCCAAGGATTACTTAGGTTGTCATATCTCAATGTCAGATCGCCATTGTCCAACCCAAATAATTTGATTTCGCCATCCGCCTTATTGTACGAAATCATATAAATTTCATCCTCATAGGTAAAACTAGATAGATAGTCTACATTTTCCGACCAATCCATGGCCAACTCTTCTTTTGTGTAAAAACTAAAAAGGTCAAACTCAAAGAATCTCAACCCTCTTTCTAGTTGGGTCATCAAGCCTTCCCGCTCCATTCCCCCCAAGTTTCCCGAATATGAATTATGTGTTCCCCTAAAGAAAAATTGCCTGTACATAGCCGTTGTGGAGTCTTTTTCCACAGGCTCTGGTTCTGGATTCTCCCCTCCGTTGGTAGCTGGGGGGGGGGTCGAAGGGCCATCTCCATCAGACGAACATCCGATGGTCAGCAATAACCCGAACAACGAAATACAATAGATAGATGCTTTGATCATAATAACAAATTAACACATGGATAGTCCCCTATACTGGAACCCCTTTCCACAATTAAAAAAGCAAACTTAGTTATCCCGGTTACAAAATTCATTATTGTCAGTTTTGTCGGCGATGAAATTAGGTTTATATGTCTCTTCCCATTGAGGTGCATCCGTATCAAAATCATAGTTGCACATCACATTATCCACATTCCAGCCCGAGAGATCTTGGTTGAAGGCCTTGTTTTCTTTGAACAGGTTCTGCATATTAACCACATTGCTAACATCCCATCCTGAAATATCCTGATTGAATGCACAGTCTTCTCCTCCAAACATGGTTTCCATATTATCAAGTCCACTTACGTCCCAAGTTGTAATCGAAGCGTTGTTGAACCCACTATCCTTGAACATATCCCACATACTCACAACCTTGCTTACATCCCAGGCGCTCAAATCACCATTAAAGTCAGATTCACGAAACAATTCACGCATAGTTACGATATTGCCCAGTTTATCCCCCCAACCAGAAAGATCTTGATCAAATGCCTTATTTCCCCGAAAGGTAGATTGTAAACTGGTCACTCTTGAAATATCCCAATTCCCAATGGGCTGATTAAATGGACTATCCCTGAACATATTTTTCAAAGTTGTTGCATTGGCCACATTCCATCCAGCAATGTCCTGATCAAAAGCAGACTCCCTGAACATCGTTTCAAATGTAGTGACATTCCCCACATCCCATTTATCCATAGGTTGGTTATAGTTGGATGCCTTATAAAAGGCATCTTGTAGATTGGTCACCCCACTAACATCCCAATGATTAATGTCGCTATTAAATGATGTAGCTTCCCTAAAGATAGCCTTAAGGGTTGTGGTATTACTCAAATCAGGTGCGTCAGTTGCCGATATTTGAAGATTGGAACAACCCCTAAAATAAGCTTCATCGTTACCCAATTTTAGCTGACCCCAACTAACGACGTCAATAATATTATCTGCACTCTGGTCAGTTTGATAAAAGTTAAAGCCTTCAATAATTCCCCAAACAACAACTGTGTAATCACCAGCTTCCGCATAGGTATGTGAAGCAGATTCTAGGTCATATGTTGCAACTATACTTTCCTGTCCATCACCCCAAAAAACTTTAAAATTATAAGTACCCGTCCCTACCAATGGAAGTGTTATGCCTTCATTGGCACCAACACGCCAAACCGTTACAAATTCCTCATCGGATTCAAAAGGTTCCAACGGCTTCAGATGGATGGTATATTCTTCCTCAAGTCCAAACCCTTTGACCAATATGGAAGATGTTCCCGTACTAAAGCTCTCACCAGAGGCAGGTGTGGTAGTCACCCCCTCACTTAGGTTTATGGTCAAAATTATTTCACTGGCATCACATTCATTGGGAAGAGAGGCGGTAATACTCCTCGTGGGATTTGACACTGATACTTCTATATCTTCTTCGACACAATCATTTTTTGCCGCTTCAATAATAATAGATTCAATGTAGACATCCCTGTCATCGACAGAATAATCCGTACTATCCACATCACATGAATATACAGTTGCCACAATACCTGCAGCTATCAATATAAATTTATAAAAACGTTTCATGTACTATATTTTTTTATTAATACCCTGGGTTCTGTTCCATTTCTGTGATATCCACTTCCGCTTGAGGAAGTGGAGCCAATAAACGGAAAGGGTCTATGGTAATATTTTTGTTTTCAGACTGAAAAAAAGAGTTCATGGTCTCAATGGCATTCCCTGTTCTCAAAAGATCGACCCAGCGATGACCTTCTCCTACAAACTCCAACCTCCGTTCGAGGGCTATGGCCGATCGCATACTCACTTTATCCGTAGCCGTTGTCCCCTCAAGGTCTGCCCTTTCCCTGACCAAATCCAGATAGATTCGGGCCAATGGTGTTTTGTCGTTCTCATTTAAACATTCTGCATACAACAACAAAACATCCGCATACCTCACGACAAAATGATTATCCCCACCATCGCTCCTATCACTGCTTGGGGAAGGAGTCCATTTATCAATATAGTATACATTGTTAGATTCATTGACGAAGTTTCTTCTCAGATCATCCATGGTAAAGAGTTCATAAAGAGAGCTTTCCATAGCCATGGCCCCCATTCCTCCCTGGTCGTCCGGTTGCGTAAATAAATAATGAAATCGGCTACCTTCACTTCTACCATCCAAATCCGAAGCGTATTGAACACTAAAGACGTCTTCCTTATTTCCTTCATTCTCCACTCCAAAAAGCTGATCAATAGGCACAAGCTCAAACTGCTGTGAATCCACAATGACCTGCAACTGTTCCTCTGCTTTTCCAAACAGCTGCCTTTTCATATAATGTTTCGCCAAAATAGCTCTTGCGGCATACTCATCAGCCCTACCTGTACTGTTGTTTTTGGGCAAAAGATGTACAGCATCCAAAAGATCACTCTCAATTTGAGCGTATATCTCTTCTAGAGGGCTTCTTGTATCATCAAATGCGTTGGTCGGATCATCAATGGACAATACCAGAGGCACCCCACCATACATTGTAGTCAAGTGATCATATAAGAACCCTCTGATAAATTTCATTTCACCGACCCTTATACTTTTCAGGGATTCACTATCGTACAAGACACCATCAATGACATCCAAAACGGTATTTGCATAAAAAATACCTTCATAGCAGTTTTCCCAGATACTACCCACAAATCCATCGGTACTTGTCCATGAAAAATCTTCCAAGGATCTGGCTCCACCATTTGAGTTGGGAGCTTGGATATAGGCATTATCAGTAGGGATTTCTCCCCAAAGAATCATATAATAATCGTAGAGAGCCTGAAGCTCATTATAAGTAGCATTAACGGTAGACTCCACATTATCTTGATCTGTATAGTAATTATCCGCTAATATTCCAGTTTCAGGAAACTGATCCAACTCGCTTTCACAAGCAACACAAAATAATAGTGCTGATATGATGATAAGTGTTCTTTTTATAATCATTGTTCTATGTTTTATTGAAATGATAAATTAATACCCGCAGAAATTAGCCGTGGAACAGCGGTAGTTCCTTGAATGTGTCCCCTATTAAGTGGATTTCCAGTATCCCCACCATCCGGGTTCATGCCCCTATAGTCCGTCCAAGTGTGTAAATTGTTGGCAGACACATAAACTCGTAAGCTCTGAATGCGCAATTGCTCCAATATTGATTTTGGCAGGTTATATCCTAATTGTACACTTCTTAACCTTAAATAATCCGCATCCAATACATTATAGTTGGTTGGATTTCGACTAGCGGACCTTGTTGCCGTATTTCCATAGGCATCAGGTGGTGCCAAAAATCCATCAGGATTTCGAGTTGGGTCCCAATAATTGTTGAAATAGTGGTAGTTGGTATTGGTAAAAGCCTCCCCATACTCCAAATAACGCGAGGTCATTTCATCAAATGCAACCCTTCCCATTGTTCCATTGAAGCTCATATTGAAATCAAATCCTTTATATGCCAAATTGACACCAAATCCATAGGTAACCTCGGCATTGTAATCACCCAACAATACTCTATCGTCAGCATCAATTATATCATTCCCATCGGTATCTTGGAATATATAGTCCCCTACTTCTGCTGACAGCGTTGTGCCTTTTCTGTTTTTGTATTCCTGGACCTCTTCCTCCGATTTCAGAATACCTATAATCTTATATCCGTACAAGTTGGCCAATGATTCTCCCACTCTAGTAATAAATCTCTGATTACCTCCCTCATATAATTCATCAGCTCCACCAAGTGAGATGATTTCATTATTGTTGGTTGCCAAATTGGCGTTAAGCCCTAGCTTCAGTTCCCCAAATGTGAAGTCAGATGCACTAAGGTTGAATTCCCAACCTTTGTTCCTCATTTCGCCTATATTCTGCAATGACTCATTAAAACCGGTATGCTTTGGAACCGGTCTATCCAAGAGGAGGTCGGTAATATCTGCGATATAATAGTCAACCCCTAGGCTTACCTTGTTAAAGAAGGTAAAATCGGCACCAAAGTTATTGGATGTGTTGGTTTCCCAACCTAAGTTATATGAAGGGGCGCTAGAGGGTGCGGCCCCTGGGTGCAAAGTACCGTCATAGGGATAATCCCTACCAGTACTAATCGAAGCATATTGTGCATAATTACCTATTTGGTTATTACCCGTCTGTCCCCAACTGTATCGTAATTTGGCGTAGGTCAAGATATCATTTTCAGGAAAAAAAGACTCGTTACTCAGCACCCAACCAGCAGAAAAAGACCCAAAGGTACCATACCTATTGTCCTTGCCGAAACGTGAAGATCCATCTGTTCTCATGGAGCCGGATAAAAAATAGGTGTTATCGTAATTGTACATGAGCCTTCCAAAATAGGATAGTTGAGTCCACCTACTCCTAGAAGCTCCCGCAGTCTGTAAGGTTGACCCATCAATGTTATCTATAATATCATTTGGGAAGTCATACCCATCCACAGAAAGCGAGGTATATGCACTTTTCTGAAAACTTTGCCCTAAAAGGGCACTAAAAGAGTGATTACCAATTTCAAAGGAATAATTTGCGGTGTTTTCAATTAAAACATCCCCCTGATCATTTCTACTTTCAGACCCTTGTTGTGAGTTTCTCTCATTGATCAACTCCCTATAGGCACCTGTCAACATAGGTGCGTATTGATCAGTGAATCTTGACTGATATAAAAAGCCCAAGGAAGTTTTCAATTCCAAGTTTTCAATAGGTTCATAAGCAAGATAGGTGTTTCCAAAAGTTCTAAACTCCCTTCTTTGGTATTTGGATAATTCCGCCATGGCCACAGGATTTTCCTGCATATTACCATTATATGGTCTATTGGCTCGAATCTGTGCTTCTATATTATAGCCTGTAGGATGGGTATTGTCATAAGCAGAAAAGAAAGGGAACATATACACCATTGCCCTTCCAGCAGGATCAATCGGAAAACGATATTGGTTACCTCCTCCGGTCAATCCTCTCTCCGCATAATACCCGTTGACATTGACCCCATATCTAAAGTGTTTACCTAACTTTGTATTTATCTTCACATTGGCCGTATAGCGTTGTTGGTCAGCAGTAATCACTATACCCTCCTCATCAGTATATCCAAGTGAAATAGCGAAATCGGTATTCTCATTGGCACCTGAAACGCTTACATGGTGATTTTGCACAATTCCTGCCCGATAAACGGCATCCTCCCAGTTAAAATCGGTCAATCCTTGTTCTTTATTGAGATAAGGCACAGTATAATCGAGAATTAACTCCCTTACATTTGCGCCATTTGCTATTCTTTGCTCTTCTGAGTCGTTGATACTAACATTATTGTGATTTTTAAGATACGCATTGTTACGAGCATCGCTAAAAAAGATTGCCGCATCATAGGCATTCAACAAATCATAGCTGCCCGTCCTCTCTTGGATTCCCATGACCGAGCGTAGCTGTATGGTTGTTTTCCTACTTCTCCCTTTTTTTGTTGTCACCATAATAAGTCCATTAGCGGCCCGAGAACCGTAAATGGCGGAGGACGCAGCATCCTTGATTACATCAATACTTTCGATATCATTAGGATTAAGCACATTCAAGGAACTACCTTCAGCCAATGGAAAACCATCCACAACAACCAATGGATTGGCGTCCCTAGTAATGGACCCGGCCCCACGAATGGTTATTGTATTTCCATCTCCAGGATTCCTTGCATTGGTCAAAATATCCACCCCTGGCAATTTACCAACAATTGCTTGATCAATATTGGCATTTGAGTATTGTTGAATCTCTTCTGAGTCAACACTTGCAACAGCCCCAGTGATTCTCTCTTTTGAACTCGTACCGTAACCAATGACCACTACATCATCCAATACATTACTGGCCTCCATCATGACAAAATCAATCGTTTGCGTAGAGGGATCGACCAATTTTTCGATAGTCTCGAATCCCAAATAGGAAACCACCAAGGTAGGTGTACTTGACACGGCGGCAATGGTGTATTGACCGTTAAAGTCGGAAACCGCTCCGTTACTCGTCCCTTTCTCTATAATACTGGCCCCAGGCAAGGGAATCCCCTCAATATCGGTAACCGTTCCACTTATTGTTTGCTGCGCCCATGAGGTAGTAATAGCGCCAATAAGAAAAATGAATATCAAAAATTTAAGTTTCTTCATGTTTGGATAGTTGATTTTATTAATTCGTCAACCAAATAACAATAAAAAAACGATTTCAATAACACCTGAAGAACAAAACTTTATGCAAAGGTTTGCATTGGTTAATCTTTAATTTGCAAGCATTTAACCATGGATTCACATAGGTTTTTTAATCAATTTATAAAACCCAATCCAGTCTCCACTTAAGATTCCCTAGAAAGAACACACAACCCTCTGATAATTAAAGAACAACCACCTACTATTATGCAATCGTTTGCATAATCTTTTTTTTATAAGAACGTTATTTGTCGTTGTTTTGAAATTCAATAGATGCTATATCATCTTATTGATATAACCATTCCACGTTTTAATAAATACGCCTTATGAGCCTTTCTCTTGGTAAAACCCCATCGTTCAAATTACACGTATGTATCGTATTTCTACAATGCCTTGTATTTACAACTATAGCTGCTCAAGAAATACATTCACATAATGACTATTGGCAAAATATTCCTTTTTGGAAAGCCTTATCTGCTGGAGCTCGATCTATTGAAGTCGATATATATTTAAAGGATGGGATTTTGTATGCCACCCACGAGTTCTCGGAAATACATGAAGACAGAACCATTGAAACTCTATATTTACAACCTATTCAAAGAGCAATCGCACTAAATTTATTGGGACAAGAACGTTTTCAACTTCTAATTGATGTCAAATCAGAGGCGGAACCCACCTTGGAAAAGTTGTTTCTAGAGTTACAAGCATATCCTGAAATACGGAACAATGGCAATATAATTTTGACAATTTCAGGGAATCGCCCTCCAGTCGATTTATATACGAACTACCCTTCATACATCAAATTTGATTACCAAAGTCTAGAGGATATCAACAACTCAAAACAATGGGACAAAGTTGCGTTGATAAGTCTTAATTTTAAAAAGGTATCTCAATGGAATGGATTAGGTAGATTGACAGAAAAAGACCTAGCAAAAGTAAAAAAGACAATTGAAAAAGCCCACAGCTATGGCAAACCATTTAGATTCTGGGCTACACCCGACACCAAGACGGCTTGGAGGACTTTGGCCAAACTCGGTGTAGACTATATCAATACGGACAACCCTTTTAATTGTGCTGAATTTCTCACTTCAATGCCCAAAAGGACTTTTAAAAACAAAAATATCTCCCAAATTTACCAGCCCAGCTACATAAACGATCAAACAGAGCAAGCTGTTGAAAACGTCATCCTTCTAATCGGTGACGGAAATGGATTGTCCCATATTTCCTCCTCTGTGTTGGCCAATGGCGGCGCATTGACCTTAACACAGCTCAAGAGCATTGGGTTTATGAAAACGGCTTCAGCTGACGATTTCACTACCGATTCTGCTGCGGCAGGTACGGCATTGGCAACAGGGTCAAAAACATATAACAGGGCTATTGGAGTCGATACACTAAGAGCTCCGCTGGCCAATCTACCCGAGGTCCTTGCCAAGGCAGGGTTTATTTCCGGTTGCATTACTACTGACAAAATAACTGGAGCCACACCAGCGTCTTTTTATGCACATCAAGAAGATCGATCCTTTACAGAAAGAATCGCATCCGATCTCTCAAAGAGTCCACTATCCTTGTTCATGGGAGGAGGGGAAAAAGATTTTCAAAGCAGTAAAAGTCTCAAAGGTTTCAATATTTTAGATTGTATTGAGGCCGTAGGAAGTTCCAAGCATAAAAGAGTTGGGCATTTTTTTGCACAAAGTGATCTTCCGGGCATCATTGATGGAAGGGATGACCTCTTAGCAAGGGCCACTAAAAGTGGCATCGCTTTTCTACAATCACAACAAAAACCTTTCTTCCTTATGGTGGAAGGGGCCAAAATAGATAAATACGCACATCAGAACAATGTCCCGGGTATTGTCAGTGAGGGAATTGATTTCGACAAAGCTGTTACCGAAGCCATTAAATTTGCAGACAGTTCCGGCAATACATTGGTAATAATCACAGCAGATCATGAAACCTCTGGATTTAGTGTCCCTCAAGGAAATATCAAAGAACATAGCGTTGAGGGTGATTTTACGACCCATGACCATACTGCTGCCATGGTCCCCTTATTTGCCTATGGCCCACATTCCCATAAATTCCAGGGTGTTTATGAAAACAGCAAAGTTTTCCATAAAATCATCGATATTCTAAATATACCATAAACGCGACCTTAGTATTATTAATTGTTAGTTTAGTTGGCTTCGAGTCCAGATGTTGCGAGAGCTTGGGAGCAAGACAGTTCCCAAGTTTTCCGATAGCAGGATCGGCAAATATGCTAAATAGTCCCATTACAATGGACTTGCAATAAAAAAGTGAGTAATTAGATAAGGGTCATACTTCTGTATTTTGGTTATGCATTTCGTTGTGAAATCCCACTGTCCAATATTGAATGTATACTACTCCTAATGTAGCTAGTCTGTATCTACCGGAATATGTATAGTCAGCTTCTCATCAGCACCTATAATCTTAATCATAGACCTATTCTACCTTAAAGGCCTTGAAGAAGGGTTCCTCCACGGCATTGCCCCTGCATTTCCATTTTCTGCTCATGGGTTTGTAGCCTTCCCTGAAAATGTTGTTATCCCTGAAAATAGGACAGTTTAAAATTCAGGTTTTCTAATTCTAAATCTTAACTGTCACATGAAAAAAGTACGTTTACTGAGAGCCAGATCATCAAGGCACTGAAAAGAACGAACAGGGCCGCACGATCTGTGATATATCTCGTGAGATGGAAATTGACACCAGCACTTTTTATTATTGGATGAAGAAATACGGGAGCATTGAAGTAGCGCATATGAAACACTTGAAGGAACTCGTGGAGAAGAAGTGAACTTGAGCACACAACACAGCATCCTATGGTAAGCTTTAGTCCAGTTCTCTAAAGTTACATCTAATTTTCTTGGTTACTTGACCCGTTTTTTTTCTTTTAAGTATAACTTTCTCGGCATCCTTTATGGGATACCTTTCTTTTGTGACCACCAGTACTGTATGATCTTAAGTCAAACAACAAGTCCGGTCGAACTTATTCCTGTTCAACCGGACTTATCCAAACTCAATAAAAAAAACAAGCGAATACCTACTTGACTTTAATCAATTGTATTTTATAGCTCAAATCGCATAAACAGCTCGTGGGTATTGTTCTCCAGCCCGTTGATCGAACTCTGGATCGATGTTTCGTAAGCATAGCCCAATCGGAACCCACTACTAATATTGAAGAGGAACAGCCCGCTCAGACTTTCATCGTACCTATAGCTGCCCCCCAACCCTATCCTTTGTCCAAAGTCCAAAATACCCGTTATCTCTGCCGAAATTGGAGAAGCATTCACATAACGGAACATCCCCAGGGTCTTAAGGTCGATGGTCTTGCCCAATATGAAGGTATATCCTCCACTTAGATAAGCATGGATCTGGTCCTCGCCCAAGTAGGCCTCTCCGTTATCTTCTTGGAGTCGACTGGGGGTCAATAATTTTGGAGCCGATATGGAAACAAAATATCGGTCGTGTTTTAAGTAGGCCCCCGCCCCCACGTTCGGTGTAAAACGACTGTTGTAATCGATTAGGCTTCCATCCTGCCCCACACCATAGGTAACAAGCCCCTGGGTATTGGCATCATAGGAGTTGGCGCTACCCTTAATGCCAAAATAAAGCATGTGCTCTTCATCCAATTGAACGTTATAGGATACATCAATGGACACCCAGGTCTGTTGCTCGATAAAGGTTTTATCGTTGAGTATAGTGGCCCCTAGACCTACCTTTTTGCCAAGTGGCATACCGAAAATGGCACTCTGACTTTCTGGAGCCCCTTCGATACCCGCCCATTGGCTGCGCATACCCAATGAAAATTCAGCAGCCTCGGAACTCCCTGCAAAAGCAGGGTTGTAAATATTCATGTTATAACCGTAGAAGGTATAGTTCGGGTCCTGTTGTGCCTTTGATGACATGGAAAGCAAAGTGAACAAAACCAGTAATTTTATTTTAAATATAAATTTCATCTGTTTGAGTATGAGGTTTTTTTCGGTTGATTTTAATAGTTGATAAATAGCCATCCCTGCAAAGGTGCACTACCGTTTCCAAGATCGATGACATACATATATGAACCTGGGGGGAGTTTTTCACTTCGGTTCTTGTAATACCCTTCCCAGTTGTTCCGATAAGCTCTCGCTCCGAAGACCTCGTGCCCCCAACGGTTATATACTTTGACATGGTTGTTGGGATACTTCTCGATACCGGGAATCACCCAAGCATCATTGATTCCGTCCCCATTGGGCGTCATAGCTTCGGCAGGCACCAGTAACGGTTCACTGTCCCCGGAAGAATCCCCATCGGTAGCGTCATCGCCATCATCAGTAGAATCATCTGGGATGCTTGAAGCGTCCTTCGGATCACTACCCGATTCCTGTTCGGTCTCATCGGAATAGCCGTCGCCGTCATCATCCGTATCGCTATTGTCACCAATACCATCACCGTCTGTATCCATATGCTCGTCCGGATCAAACGGAAATGCATCCTCCGAATCGGGAGTACCGTCATTGTCATCGTCCTCGTCGGCATTGTCCCCTGTCCCATCTCCGTCCGTATCGGTATCTTCATCGGGATCCAAAGGAAAATCATCCTCCGTATCCGGGGTGCCATCGTTGTCATCATCGGTATCATCCGTGTCGGGAATGCCATCCCCATCCGTATCCGTGGCGTTTTGACCAATGGGACAACCGTTTTCATCCACCTCTTCCCCTATCGGAGTATTCGGACAGTTATCAATGGAATCCTCGACACCATCATTGTCAGAATCCGAACATTTTGCGCCTGCATCAAAAATGCTCCATCCGAAGTCATCGATTATTTGCTGTCTGGCATCACTTCCATTGCAGTAAAAAGCGGCATAATTGCCAAAGTTCACACCTTCTTGCAGTGTTAACGTACTCCAGCCGATCAATAGCTTATCGTAATTCTCCACTGACAAATGACCAAAACTTCCGAACATATCCGACATGTCGGTAACTTTGCTCACGTCCCACGCCCCTAGATCCCGGTTCAATGGACAATCAAAGAACATGTTCCTCATACTGGTTACCTGCCCCACGTCCCAAGATCCAATATCTTGGTTAAAGGCTCTTGCCGAGAAGAACATCCCAGCCATATTGGTGACATTGCCAACGTCCCAACCACCGATATCTTGGTTGAATTTCCAAGCATAAGCGAACATCCCGGCCATATCGGTTACCTGGCCAACCGCCCAAGTACTGATGTCGTGGTCAAATGTTTGTACACTATAAAACATGTTTCTCATATTCGTTACCTTACTTACGTCCCATCCGCCGATGTCTTGGTTAAAAACATAAGCGCTATCGAACATACTGGCCATATTGGTAACATTGCCAACGTTCCAGCCACCGATATCAATATTGAAATAAGTGGCATTAAAGAACATCTGACTCATATCGGTAACCTTGCCTACGTCCCATCCACCTATGTTCAGGCTATTTCCATAAGTGAACTGGAACATGCCGCTCATATCGGTCACATTACTCACGTCCCAACCGCTGATATCCTGGTCAAACCGTGATGCCCGGCCGAACATTTCACTCATGTCGGTGACCTGGCTTACATTCCAGCCCCCTATATCTTGGTTGAAGGACTGCGCATTGAAAAACATTCCCTTCATAGAAGTCACCTTACTGACATCCCATGAACTAATATCCTGATCAAACTGTTCCGCATAATTGAACATATTGGACATGTCCGTCACATTGCCCACATCCCAACCACCAATATCTTGGTTGAATTGTTCTGCATGGTAGAACATCCCGCTCATATCGGAAACATTACTTACGTCCCATGAACCAATAGCCTGGTTGAAATTGCTACTTGCGTTGTAGAACATTTGTCTCATGCTCGCTACTTCGGAAAGATCGGGTACATCGGAAGCATTGACGGTCAAGTATAAGCAATACATGAACATCTGTTCCATGGACCCCCAAGTCTGATCGCCCCATTGTTCGACTGATAACAATTTTCGATTATCCCCTCCCTGACCATCAAATTTCATGTGCGGAAAATCCCCACTGATGCTGACGGTATAGGTGCCCGGGACAGCATAGGTATGGGTGGCATCTCCCGTGTATACAGTAGTATCCACTGAGCCATCGCCCCAGTCCACGGTGTAGGCAAATGTGCCATCTCCAGTGGGAATGGTAATTTGATCATTCTCGGAAGCCCCATAATTGTTCGTCTTCCAAGTGGTGACAAAAGGCCGCGGGCAATCTTCCCCGGCATCGGTTACGATCCAGCCAAAATCATCTATGAGCTTTTGTCGGGCCGTGGCACCAGCACAGTACGTACTGTTTCCCGCATCAAAAGAAACACCATTTTGTAAGGTCAAGCTGCTCCAACCTGCCAGCAGATTATCGTAATTGTCTTTAGACAGCCCTGCGCTCGTAAACATTCCTTCCATATTGACCACCTGCGACACATTCCAGCTACCTAAGTCCTGATCAAAGGCATGGGCCGAATTAAACATGAACGCCATACTGGTCACATTGCTCACATCCCATCCGCTGATGTCCTGATCAAAGGCCGTCGCACCCTGAAACATATAACTCATATTGTCAACGTTCGAAACACTCCAATTGCCAATATCCTGATTAAAAGCTGTTGCATTCCGAAATATCCCCGGCATATATGTTACATTGCTTATATCCCAGCCACGGATATCTCCGTTAAAAGCGGTGGCTCCAGAAAACATGCCTTGCATATCGGTTACATTACTAACATCCCAAGCCGTTAAATTTTGAGTAAAAGCGGTTGCTTCACTGAACATAAAACTCATATTCAATACCATTCCTACATTCCAAACATCTATATTCTGGTTAAATGCACGGGCTCGCCGGAACATATTTGACATATTGGTAACCCCTGACACCTCCCAGGCCGATATATCTTGGTTAAAAACCAAGGCCTCTGAGAACATGTACGACATATTTGTCACATTGGCCACGTTCCATGAGGATATATCTTGATCAAAAAAATCTGTTCTTTGAAACATAAAGGACATGTCCGTTACATTGCTTACATCCCAAGAACTGATATCTTGATTGAAATTTGATGCTCCAGCAAACACTGCATACATATCGGTCACCTTGCTAACGTCCCATCCACCAATGTCTTGATTAAAAGAAGAGGCTCCCAAAAACATCCCGGACATGTCGGTCACATTGCCCACATTCCATCCACCAATGTCTTGATTAAAGGAGGTGGCATCGTCGAACATACCGGACATATCGGTTACCTGGGATAGATTTGGAATGTCCGTAGCATTTAGTACCATATTGGAACAATCTGTAAAACTACGGTGCATAGACTCCCAAACCTGATCGCCCCACTGGTCGACCGAGAGCAACTTTTTGTTATCTTCATTGTACCGAGTAAATTTAAAGTGCGGAAAATCGCCACTAATACTCACCGTGTAGGTACCTGGCGCAGCATAGGTATGGGTGGCATTCCCAGTATAAACCGTATTATCCGTAGATCCGTCGCCCCAATCTACAGTATAGGCAAAGGTGCCGTCCCCAGTGGGGATTTCAATGCTATTGGCATCGGTTATCCCTGGATTATCGGTTTTCCAGGTAGTGACAAAGGGCCTTTGTGGGCAGTCCTCCCCTGCATCGGCAATGGTCCATCCAAAATCATCGATAATTTTTTGACGTGCAGCCGCTGCGTTACAGTAAGTGCTAGCGCCTGCATGTAGATCAAGTGCGTTTTGTAGGTTTAATGTACTCCAGCCTTCCAGCAGTTTATCATAATTGTCCGTGGAAAGTTGGGAACCATCGAACATATTGCTTACACTCAGAACATTGGCAACGTTCCATGAGCCTAGATCTTGATCGAAACTGGACGCACTGCTGAACATTGCGGCCATATTTGTAACTTGCCCTACATTCCATGACGAAATATTTTGATTGAATTCTCTGGCTTGAAAAAACATCACTCCCATGTTCGTGACTTTGGAAACATCCCATCCACTAATATCTTGATCAAAATCCGAGGCCGTACTGAACATCATGTTCATATTCTCCACATTGCCCACATTCCATCCACCAATGTCCTGATTAAAAGATATGGCACGGTTGAACATACCGGACATATTGGTCACATTTGCCACATTCCACGAACCTATATCTTGATTGAAAGCAAAAGCATTGTAGAACATACTGTTCATACTTGTTACATTTGATACATCCCATCCGCCTATATTCTGATTAAAAACCCTTGCATCTCCAAACATGAGGGCCATTCCTGTAACGTTGGAAACATCCCAATTTCCAATATCTTGGTCAAAAACGGTAGCACCATAGAACATGAGAGTCATTTTGGTGACCTTGGATACATCCCAACTACCGATATCCTGATTAAAAGAGGAGGCACTATGGAACATAGTTTCCATATTTGTTACATTGGACACATCCCAATTGCCTATATTGCCATTAAAGGATGTAGCTCCCATGAACATGCCGTTCATTTCGGTTACCTGGGATAGATCGGGCACATCGGTCGCATTAAGGACCATATTGGAACAGTTGAAAAAACTAAAGCTCATCGACTCCCAAACTTGATCGCCCCATTGCTCTACCGAAAGTAGTTTTTCATTATCGCCTGTATCTGGTGATCTGAGGTGCGGAAAATCCCCACTAATGGATACCGTGTAAGTGCCAGGGGAGCTATAGGTATGTGTCGCATTTCCGGTATAGACCGTATTATCCGTGGAGCCATCGCCCCAATCTACCGTATAGGCAAAGATGCCATTCCCTGTGGGAATTTCAATACTATTGGCATCGGTTATTCCTGGATTATCGGTTTTCCAAGTGGTAATAAATTCACTTTGTGCCATGGCAGAGCCAAAACAAAAACAGCACATGGCCAAAAGAATGACCTTGAGGGTACTTTTCATTAGGTTGTTTATTTTGATTAATTGGTTTACACCACACTTCGCAGAAAGTCATAAAATCGTTCGGACTATCGGGCTATCTTAATGAATCAATTCCCAAACCCAAATCCGCTACAACGTATATTCCTACATAAAACGAAGTATGTATCCGCTAATCAACAGAGAAATATCAATAATAGTATGCCTCCCATATCCTAATTGGTGTCCAATTCTGATCTGGACACCACACCGGACATTGGCCCAATTATGACATCATTTATACATAAGCCTACAAAGTATTCAGAGTGAGAAGGTTGGTCAAGCAACTCCGTCGTGTTACTTTCTATTGCTGATGAAAACAATTAAATCCAAACCTGAAAATAAATTGTCGCCCAATTAAAAAAAATAAGCTTGCATCTACAGTTCGATACAGTACTTGATCAAATAGTTTGTACATAATTTCTGTGACATTGCGTGTACACTTGGTATAAAACAAAACATTCAAACTGCTCCCACTTTAAGAGTAATACGTTGTTTTTGGAATACTTCCCAAATGAGCAATGCCCAAATCGCCTCAAGTTTGGCATTGGACCCATGCAATTGGAAACGACCATTAATTCGTATTTTTTAAATCATGGTCATATTCACTAGGACTCAAGGAGGTCATATTTTTAAACGTTTTGCTAAAGGAGCTTCTGTTGGCAAAACCACATTCCAGCGCCAAAGCATCCATGGTATTCGTACCAAGAAACCCTTCCCGTATAAGTTGCTTCGCATGGCAAATGCGCAGTTCATTTTTAAATGCAGCGAAGTTCTGTCCATATTGTTGCTTTAAAAAATAGGACAATTGATGGGGTGGTATGTCAATCTGCCTGGCCAAGTTGGTCATATTAAAATCCGGATTTAGGTATAGTTTCCCATCGATTACTTTCTTCAATTTGTCCTCTACGGCTACCTCCTGAAGTCCGAACTTGTCCATCGTCTCTGTTTTTCCTCCCTGAATTTCCGTGGAATTGGCTTTCCTCTCTTTGGGGTATCCCTGAAGTATGGTCGGGAAATATATAGGAATCACCCCAATTAAAAACATAATGATATATAATGTTAAAGGTATAATGGCACCGTATTCAAATATATTCTGGCCCAACCTATTTCCAATTGCGTAGAAAATGGCCACTATGGCAAAGAGGGCTAGGCCAGACCAAAAAATCAACAACCATTTGTTCAAGAGTTTCTTTGCCTTACTTTTACCATTTTTCCTTATAAAGCCCAAAACTTTTGGTAAAACAAATACAAGTGCCAGTAACTGCCAAAGGTGCCTTAAAAACATATGCTGATCTAAGGTTAAAAGCCAATAATTGGCATGTAACCTATTTTGAGGGTCAGTAATCGCCCCGTGCAATAATTTGGTATAAACCGGATCAGGTTGCATGTAAACATACCCAACATCGATAAGGCTTAACACAAAAGGGAAAAACCAAAGCAAGTGGGTGGTTTTCCATGTATACCCATCGTCGATAACGGTTGTAAAATAGAAATAAACCGGTACGGCAAAAAGGTTGTATGGTATTAAAGGCCATAAAAAAAACCAACTGCTTTTTATCAAATGTCCGCCATCAATAATATACGCTTGCAAGGCATATACAGATAGCAGAAAATAAAAACTTCCAAGGAACAAAGTCGAGATGGGTTTGACGGATCTTTTGGAAAATATCAATGTGGTCAATACAAAGCCAAAAATAGCGGCAATCAATAAAATATTGTACAAACTAAAGTGGTTTTACTATTTACTAAAAATTGTTAAAAAAAGTCAAATATAGCCATTGACCTTACTATTAATTGGGGCACTCCCATCCTTCGTCATCAAAACAAATATTTTGGCAGGGCATGTATACACTCTAGTAATTTGATGTAAGGTCTTAGGTCCTTACCAATCTAAATTGAAGTCTGATTCAGCTATCCTTTTTTATTGTATTCAATAGTAAAAGTTCTAAAACAGATTCGTCCAATGGTTTCTCCATAAACGAACTTACCCCAGTAAATTTTCTTGCCTTTAGCTTATCCTCTGGGTCGATCGATGAGGTTAGTATGTGAATTTCAATATGCAGTTTACTTTGTAAGGATTCCATGGCCCTTATAAATTCCCATCCGCTCATTACAGGCATATTCAGGTCCAAGAAAACAAGGTATTGTTTTTCGGGAAATTCCAAAATATATTCCATGGCTATCGATCCATTGTAAAAGAACTTAATTGGAACTCCCGGCATCTTTGACTCCAAGATCGTTTGGTTTATAAAATTGGTAACGGCATCATCATCGATCAGTAATATTTCTTTCATCTTTTTGGTTATTGGTATAGGTTATTTTTACGATTTTATGAATTTCAGTGTCGATTTCGATTACTGCTTCGTCTATCAAGGTCAACAATCGATCGAAGGACAACAACTCACCTTCATTCGACTTGTATAAGTTTAACAGGGCCATAATTCTAGTAAGGGGCGAACGGATCGTATGGGACTGGTGCCATGCGATATCCCGCAAGGCCTTGTTCTGATCTTTTATCCTTTCCAATTGTTTTCTCCCTACAGTGACATCGGTCATGCAACCCACTGTTTTTAGGGGCACACCGTGTTCACCTCGTTGTATATAATAGGTGTCGGTTACAAATCCAATGCTGCCATCGCTTTTGCGTATTCGGTATTCCAATTTTCCGCTGGTTATCCCCGTATCGCATAAATGTTCATGAAAGGACTCCCAGATCCAATCAATATCATCGGGATGGATTTTGTTGCACCATGAGCTATCCTTGCCAAATGGTTCTTCAACAATCTGTTCTTGCCCCTCATTAATGATCATACTGTGAAGTATGGTATTCCTTGTATGGTCAAGCTCCCATATCTTTTGATCACTGGCCAACATGGCCATTGCAAATCGCTTATTGCTAATTTCCAACCGTGACTCATACTCCTTTTGGTTAGTGATATCTTGGATAATACCCTCTATATATAGGGGCTCTCCCGAATTGTCCGGTATGAGCTGAATTTCTTGATGCACCCAACGAATGGACCCGTCAGCCCTTTGAATTCGGTGCTCAAAGCTGATAAATTTATCTGGTTGAAGGTGATCCAGTAGATCATCCGTCAACAAATACCGGTCCTCTGGATGAAACGCATTGATCACATTTTCCAAGGTTGGTTCGAAGGCGTGTGGTTTGCGTCCGAAAATACGATAGGTTTCTTCGCTCCAGTCCGAAAGGTCCGAATTCACGTCCCGGCGCCAATATCCCAACTTGGCTATTTTTTGTATATGTTTTAGGCGTCTGTTGCTTTGCTTTAAAAGATCCTCCGACCTCTTTTGTTCACTGATATCAATGGCAGTCACCATTTCTATGGTCAATTCCTTATGAGGGATCAAATTGGATTTAATAAGTACAGGAAAAACAGTACCATTCTTTTTTTTATGGCGGACAAAGCTTCTTTTAAAATAATCATCATCCCGTTGGTATATATGCTTGATAGCCTCCATGAGAATGGGAACATCTTCCTCAGGTCGAATATCCTTCAAGGTCAGGGAAAGAAATTCTTCATTGGTAAAACCATATACACGGATAGCTTCACGGTTAACCCTTAAAAATCTTAATGTACTTACATCATAGATCCACATAGGGTGTGGAGCAAAATCAAAAAAGTAATCTACCGAAAAGTTTAAACTAGGATGTTTGGGGAACATTTAATTTGGTTTGGTAAGGTTGGTTGTATGGATGGATCATCTATGGCAAGACACTCAGTCATAGAAGACCCAGCGATCTGTCCTAAAAAAACAATCGAATCGAAGCTGAAAGCTATATTTAGCTAAAGACAAATAGGTGACATTAGGTAACATATTCGAGGTATTTGGGATCATTCATAACAGCTAACGCATCTTCTCTTGTATCCTTCACCATCATCGACGTATCAACAAAATAAATTCCACAATCTTTCAAATCATTTATCTTGAACAATCACTGATTTTTATTGTAAGGTCAAAAGAAATTAACGACTTGGTAAAATTATCCCAACCGAAGCAATTGATTTTGGTATTATTTTCCATAATTATTGCAATTTTAGGACATTTTTATGAATTTACCCACGTTGACCCTACAACACTTCCATGAATCCAACTGCCCGGACGAGTTTTATGTCAATTCCATCGCGTGCCATTTGGATTTGAACAGCAACCTTGTCGGTATACCACATAGTCATGATTTTTATCTTTGTGTTTGCTTTTTGAAAGGTCATGGCGTCCATCAAATTGATTTTCAGTCCTATGATATGGGCCCCTGAAGTATTTTCTTTTTGAAACCGGGCCAAACCCATTCTTGGAAGTTTCGATCACGCCTCGAAGGATACATTATTTTCCATTCACAAGCCTTTTATGACCTAAATTTTTTAGGACACTCCCTATCTAATTTCCCATTTTTTTGTTCAAATCAAAACTCTCCAGTAGTAATAGCATCGAATCGTGAGCTGATGTTTGTAAGAAGTCTCCTTGACGCGGCACTGTTGGAGTACCGTGACCATATGCCATTGCGAGAGATAGAGATTGTCAATCTAATCAATACTATCTATATTGAGTTATCCAGAATTTACACTCGCCATGTAAGCCCTAAAGAAGGTTGTTCCGATAAAAACTCACTAAGGTTGAATCAGTTAGAAAACCTAATAGAAAAGAACTTTATCCTTGAAAGATTTCCTAAATTCTATGCAGACCAATTACATACCACCACTAAAAATCTCAACAGGGCAATTAAAGCGTCCATCAATAAAACAACGAGTGAATTGATTTCTGAAAGGGTTGTCTTGGAAGCCAAGCGCAAAATAGTCCATGCTACCGGGAGCCTGACCGAAGTTGCCTATGCATTGAACTTTTCAGACTACTCCTATTTTTCAAAATTCTTTAAAGCCAAAACAGGTATGACCCCCAATCAATTCAGAAAAAAGCATGCAAAGTCATTACAGTATTTTTCCTAGAAAATATTGACGGACGGGACATTTTCACTTTTTCAGGTGCAACCCCTGAGTAGAAAAGGTTTTCCGGTATACCCAACACCTAGGGGCTTGAGATTGTTCTCTCGATGAACCAAGTATTTCAAAGGGCACACTTACCGGTGGCTTGTCAAGGATAGGCCAACGTTGTCTTGCAGGGTCTCCCCCGGTTAAATCCGAACATACGGAGTAATCGTATACCTCATTGGTTCCCCTCAAAATTGGTAACACCATCGTATTCCACAATGCGCCAAACCGCCATACCGGAGCCTGCTCCTTATAAAAAGGGGTCAAATAAAAAAGTATAATTGAATCATCTAAGAGGCAAAGAACATAGCAAAGCCGAAGGAAGTGATAAAAGAGGAAAGTCGCTGATTACATATAAGTTGTTCTTACCATTTGTCCTTCAATGCCCCACTTACGATGACCTAAATAAAGACCTAGAATCTTCGTATGGTCCAAAATCTATTCTAAATATGAATCAGTTATCCGCTACTCAAACGTAAATAATTTACTAGGCTATCGGGTGCTACTCGTATGAGTATTGTTTGATGTGAACAGGAATCAAATCATAACAACCCATCATAGTGTTTTGATTATCAAACACGTACAAATAGGCAATCGAATCGTACACATTTTCCAGTAGGGTATTCTCCTTTCAAATTGTTATATAAACAAACCTCAAAATCTATTTTTTTATGAAACCTTTTTTGAAAAATGTTGGAGTTACAATGGGAATCGCACTTATGATGTTCTCTTGTAGCGATGATAATGAAAATGATAGTCCTAAAGGTGAAACCTATAATACCACCTACAAAATCACGGATGCGCCCGTGGACAATGCCGAAATCGCTGCTGTTTTTGTCACAGTAGCCGATATTAGGGTAGATGGCACCTCCCTAGAGAGTTTCAACAAGACCACATTCGACCTTTCCGCATTGGTGAACGGACAGACCAAAACCTTGGGAAACCTCCAAATGGAAGCTGGTTCGTATAGCAATATCGAATTGGTATTGGACTATGATCTCGATATGGACGGCAATACTCCCGGATGTTATGTAGAGATGGCCGATGGGTCAAAAGATAAGATAGCATCCAGCTCGCAATCTATTGATATAACCGATAGTTTTGAAGTATTTGCGACAAACACCAACGAGATCATCATCGATTTTGACCTGAGAAAGACCATCAAGGAAGAAGTGGGCACCTTGGAAAGTGATTTTGATTTTGTGACCGCTTCTGAACTTAGCGCCGGCCTAAGGGCGGTCAACAAGGAGACTACGGGTGAAATTCAGGGTACGGTCAACGATATGGAAAACACATCGGATAAAATCGTAGTATATGCCTATGAAAAGGGTACTTACAATGCGGAGGTCGAGACCCAGGGGCAGGGCGAGAGCAATGTCAGGTTTGCCAATGCCGTCACCAGTGCGGAAGTAGGAGGTATCAATAACTCTTACAGCCTCAATTTTTTGGCCACTGGTGAATATGAACTGATCTTTGTGTCCTACACTCAGGATGGCAACCGATTTTATTTCAATTCCACATTGGAGGTTGAATCCACAACTGGGCTTGATTTAGGAGCTATACAAGTAACTTCAGCGCTTCAATTAAGTGCCAATGTGACCGTAATAGGACCATCTTCTTAGGATTGTAGTGAGCGATCGATCTATTTGATTGCCATAAGCCTTGTTTTGAAGTGCCCCCAAAAAGTGAGACACTGTTTGGGGGCATTTTTTTAATCCTATTTGCCTCCATGGGCCTGGAGATCGTCAAGACATGCTTGGTCCAATATGGGAATGGTTCCACCACTTATCATATTGACCAGCCCCTCCCCCGTCTCCGCTGTCCAATACATCAAACAATCCTCTGTTGTACAATGCCTACCATGTTCCAAATCCTGATGTTCGCTCTGTAACGGAGTTCCAGCATTCACCAACCCCATTAAATGACCAAATTCATGATCGAGCACCGTACTCTCCAACACCGTTGTAGTCGGAGAAAGCGGCTGACCACTAAATTCCCTAATGGTCTCCGAGAATATTACGAACGAAGTATTTCTATATGCCACGCCCAAGACCGAACCGTCTCCCGTATTTTCCGAATATGCCCCATCCAAAAAAAGACCGAAAACCTTCAATATCGACCCATCATTATAGGCCGTCCTGATGTCATCCTCAATACTTCGTACATCTGAAATGGAATATACATCCTGTCCAGGGGATTCCATTTCAACTAATTCAATGGTTATTCCTGCGGGTTTGTTCAGTCGTTCGGTTAAAAATCCTTTGAAATGGTCCATAGTTTCAGCACTGGGACGTAGCCCTTGGACATAATAAATTTCAACATAAAGTGATGTAAAGCTACTGTCATCCAATAAATCCTGCGATGAATCACCTACGGATTGTTGATTTGCACGCTTATCAATAGGTTCTCCCGGAGCTTGTCCTTCACCACCTGAACCATCAGAGGAACAGCTTAGTATAAAAAGGACCCATACCCAAACTATAGCTTTTCTTACTATTCTCATCATATACTCGTTTCCTTAAAAGTAAAATTATGTTTGAATATATAATCATTACAACTAAATTACAATAAATACTACGTACATAAAAAACCAGAAAATCCCCATGTCAATCATATTGGGAGGGAGCGAAACCCAGCTGTATACCGTAAGTCTTTTATCTTATCACAACAACATGAGTACATTGAATGCATCAATAACTAGCTGATAGCACTTGTTTTCGCGGTAGCTTACCGGGAGCCCATAGATTCTCTTGTTTACGAACAAATCTCCCAACCATTTATATTCCCATCAATATCACCGATCCACAAATAACTGGGATTTTAGGATCGGGGTAAAAACATCCCGTTTTTATTTGGGAACACCTAGCATGCCCATGCTTTCAAAAAGGAACCTATATCTATTTATCCGATACTAATCATTGGTATGATAAAAAGGTAAGTTACATTACTGCACCTAGATGCGGATTTACAAAAAAATGACACTAAAAAATTCACAGTTTCCATTTGTACTTGTCTAAACTTATGTAACCTAAAAAATGGGATACATAAATTAATTCCTATGTCCAAAACAAAAATTTATTTATTAACTGCATTGACCATTAATCTGATTTATGTGGGCAATGCGCAAACAAACAAAAAAATGGAAACAAATTTTAACCAACAACAAAAAGAAGTCTATAATACCATTGAAAAAATGGTAAATGCATTTGAGAACAAAAACATCGAGGATGTACTGTCAACTTATGAAAAGGATGCGATAGTTATGTTTGACCCGGGAAAACCCATAAGTGGTCATGACGCGTTAAGAGAAGCATTTACTCAATTTGTAAACCTCAACCCGGTGTATACCTTCTTCAATCATGAAGTGTATATCTCAGGAGATATTGCTACTCATATTGCCCCGTGGGAAATGACCGGCACATTACCAGATGGCACTAAGATTGAACAAAATGGCCTATCAGTGGCAATTCTTAGAAAACAAGCAGATGGAAGCTGGTTAATGATTCAGGATAATCCTCATGGTCAATTTCACCTAAACAATTAAATCAAGGAACACAACACAGGTTATTTAGATAGCCTGTGTTTCTTTATATACCTTTATACATATGAGCGAAGAAGAATTGATAAAGAGGTCCTTAAACGGAGATCAAAAAAGCTTAGAAAAACTTATTA
>Ga0160419_100262_pt1 | contig 36795 bp, 39 predicted proteins | sample CelAP2metagpilot_2_FD_108196 | JGI IMG/M metagenome (GOLD analysis project Ga0160419, IMG submission 108196) | Phycosphere-associated microbial communities from Cellana algal ponds in Kailua-Kona, Hawaii, USA - Cellana AP2-4-25 metagenome pilot ... | reverse complement strand
GCCGTGGCTCCGCTTGGTTCCGGGTTTCTGTCTCATCTCCACTCCTTGGTGGTTACGATGTGCCAGAAACCATCTCTTATCAAATCGACCTAAACTGTCCCATTGGTGCTGACGTCAGACACACTAGAGGGAACCAAACATGACACAACAACTCGCAATCCAAACATTTGACATCCCCCAGTACGCCTTGAACATGCCGTCCGGGCCAGAGACCCCTGAAGGGGGTTGGACCTGGCCGTACTCGACCGCAACGCTGATTTCCGGGGAAGAGGATGCGGTCCTTGTCGATGCTGTTCCCACTCTGAAGGACTCGGAGCGCCTGGTTGACTGGATAAAGGCGTCGGGCAAGCGACTGCGCACGATCTACATCACGCACGGCCACTTTGATCACTACATTGGTGCCTCGATCGTTTTGGAGCATTTCCCTGAAGCATCCCTTGTCGCTACAAAATCAACGATAGAATTCATTGAGGAAGAGAAGGAAACGGGACGCGATCGCGCGATGTGGGCATCGCTCTTTTCGGAAGATATCGTACAGACAATTGTTGTGCCTGAGCTTACCGACGGAACTCTTGACATCGAAGGTCACAAGATCACGGCTGTTGAAGTCGGCCAATCAGACATAACGCGATCAAGCTACGTGCATGTCCCCAGCCTTGGGGCAATCATTGTAGGGGACATTGCTTACAATCAGGTACACCCGACCTTGATTGACAGTGATCATGACAAGCGCTTGGCCTGGATTCAAACGCTCACAGATTTGCTTGATCTGAAGCCGCAGATTGTCGTGGCATCTCACCGGACCCCGGATGCAGCGAACGGCATCCACGCCATAGAAGAAACGATCGCCTATTTGCGTCAGGCCAATCACTTCTTGGCAGAGAAGCCCTCAACCCCTGAATTCATTGCTAAAATGATGGCCGCGTTTCCGTCCCACAAGAACCCATCGACGCTCATTGTCGGTGCTGTCTCCCTGAAGTTGGATGAAGCCGCTGGTGGTTGATGAGTGAGGGTTTTACCCTCCGGTTGGCAAACCAAAAGGCCAGACTTTCTGAAAGTTGACCGTTGGCGCGTCTTCCATGTCAAACTGTGAACGAAGAGCCTGTTCTCTCGCTGCGCCGCCACTCGCATGGATAAACAGATGCGTCAAATCCTGTGTTTTCAGCACATCCTGAGCGGAATCACCATGTTCGCTTTGGGATCAAACACGACCGCCCTCCACATCTCCCAAACACACCCATTGACTCCCTCCCCAATCCCCCGTAAAGCCGCGCTTTCATTGGTGTTGGTGGCCCCCGCAAGGGGATGCCTGTCGGGAAACATTCCAGAGGACAACGCCCTTCGAATAGCAAAATTGCCCATGGGCAACTCGCTAAAATTGTAATGAAGGAGAACAGCCGTGACCAAACGCACCGCTGCCAAGCACAAACTCGACCGCCGTATGGGCGAAAACATCTGGGGCCGTCCAAAGTCCCCCGTCAACCGCCGCGAATATGGCCCCGGCCAGCACGGTCAGCGCCGTAAAGGCAAACTTTCCGACTTCGGTATCCAGCTGCGCGCCAAGCAGAAGCTCAAGGGCTACTACGGCGACCTGACCGAAAAGCAGTTCCGCCGCATCTACGGCGAAGCGGAGCGGGTCAAGGGCGATACCGGTGAAAACCTGATCGGTCTGTTGGAGCGTCGTCTGGACGCAGTGGTCTACCGTGCCAAGTTCGTGGCCACAGTTTTTGCCGCACGCCAGTTCGTGAACCACGGCCACGTCCGTGTGAACGGCAAGAAAGTGAACATTCCCTCCTACCGCGTCAAGGAAGGCGACGTTGTGGAAGTGCGTGACCGTTCCAAGCAGATGGTTGCGCTGCTCGAAGCCACGCAGCTGGCAGAGCGTGACGTGCCGGATTACATCGAGGCCGACCACTCCAAGATGACCGCGACTTTTGTGCGTACCCCCGGTCTCGGCGATGTGCCTTATCCGGTGATGATGGAACCAAACCTCGTCGTGGAATTCTACGCGAAGAACTAAGGCGAAATCGTTTTCATCGGCAATATGCCGTATCAAAATGCGCGTTCAGCATCAGGATCTTACTGATGCTGAGGCAGCGTATTTTGATCCAGTTTTAACGATTTCTGCCCTAATCTTCGCTACAGTCAAGAATTACAGAAAGCCCTGTCGTTACGACGGGGCTTTTTTCGTTTCTGCTGTGCGGGACAGCAGCCATGTGCGCTGATCCTTGAGGGTGCGTTCAAAGACACCCGCGAAGGCGTAGCAGATCAGCGTGACCAGCCCCAGCAGCAGAGCGTCGTCCAGCAGTGCTGTGCCCGTGCCCGGCAGGGCGGGGCCGAGGAATTGCAGCAGCGGGTAGTGGAAGAGGTAGAGGGAGAAGCTGCCGCCTGCCAGCCAAGGGATCAGGCGACCCGCAGGTCCGGCGGCGCGGCGGCGGGTCAGGGCCGCGACGCCCAGAAGGTGCAGGGCAAAGCCAACAGCCAGCAGGTTGTTCCAGAGGAACTCGTCGGAGAACCGGAGGGTGTTGAGGGTGTCCAGAGGCAGTGCCATCGAGGTCAGCATGCGCAACCCCTCCGGCAGACCTGTGATCTGCGCGCCGACGTAGGCGAGGGGCAGGCCGAAGACCAGATAGGGGATGAGGCGTTGCCGGGGCATCAGGCCCCGGTCCAGACAGCGCCAGACCCAGACGCCCATCAGCCACGCGGGCATCAAGAGCAGGATGTTGAGACCGACCAGCCACACCCCCAGCGCCAGCAGCACGGTGCGCAGCGCGCCTGTCAGATACCAGGCGATGGCGAAGAGCGCGTAATAGGCGACCTCGTAGCTCAATGACCAATAGGGGCCGTTGCTGCCCAGCCGGGTCTGCATGCCGCCCCACTCGGAGGTGAAGCTGAGCCCGCGGGCGAGGTGTTCGGCGAGGGGCAGGGGGTTGTAGAACAGGCTGTCATAGAAGGCCGGGAACAGGGCGGCGCCGGTGCGGTCCAGCGCATAGCCGAGGATCAGGGCGGGGATGGCCACCGACAGGATGCGCGTGGCGCGGTTGAAGGCGAAGGATCTGAACCCGTGATCCTTGGTTTGCGCCACAAAGGCAATGACCAGCCCGGAGAGCACAAAGAACAGCACCACCGCGTCCGAGCCGAGGTTCAACTCGCGCACCCAGATGTGGCGGCCTTCCGTGAAGCGCGGGTAGGCGAAGTGGGAGATCAAAACCACGAAAGCCGCGCCGAAGCGCAGCACGTCGAGGTAGTTGGAAAATCCCTTGTTCATCGCGGCACGCCTACTCCGCCGGGGTGACCGGGGCGGGGTCGGGATCAGGCTGCTTGGCGGGTTTGCGGCGCAATGTGGCCAGCGACTGGCGGATGGGCACCATCAGCGCGGTGCGCAGACTGTCGTGGGGTTGCGCGATGCGGTTGCCGTCCTTGTCGCCCAGGCCAAAGGCGATGTCCTCGCGTTCGGCGCAGATGTAGAGCGTGCCGAACATCCAGTCCCAGATCGCCAGCACTTCACCGTAGTTCTTGTTGTAGTGCTTGAGCTCAATCGAATGGTGCACCTGATGCTGCGCGGGTGAGATGAAGATGTGCTCCATCACCCGGCCAAAGCTGAGCCAGACGTGGCTGTGGCGCAGATTGGCGGCGAAGGCGTTAAAGATCATGTAGAAGGCGTTGACGCCCAGCAGCAGGGGGATGCTGATTTCTGACACGAAAAGCGACAGGAGCAGGCCTTGCACCCCGCCGACCACCACGCCTTTGACTAGCGCCGCAAAGACATCGTAGATCGGGTGTTTGCGGTAAACGGTGATGGGGGTCATCACCTCGGCCGAATGGTGCACGGCATGGAACGGCCAGAGCGTGGGGTGTTCGTGATGGACGCGGTGGATCCAGTAGGTCGAGAAGTCATTGGCCAGCAAAAGCAGCAGGCCGATCGTGAACGGACTGAGGTCCATACCGGGTGAGAAAGTGCCGCCCAGCAGCCCGACAACGCCTGCGCTGACGGCGGACATGATCGCGATTTTCTGGAACAACCCCAACAGGTTGAGCGCACGGCTGACCACAAAGAGCTGGATGTCGACCATGTGGGACTTGTGGAGATACATCTGCGCCGGAAACAGCCACCGCAGGAATGAGCCGGAGCGCTTTTCCTTACGGTAGATGTAGAAGGCCAGCAGGATCATACCGGGCAGATACAGCGGCCACAGGCGGCTGCTTGGCCCGCCCAGGGCTGCGGACAATGTATCCAGAAGTGTTTCCATTGTTTCGATCTCTGCACCAATTGCCCTGTGGGGGCGGGATTGTTTGGCAATTGTCTAACCCGCGAATTGGGCGCCAAAATGGCAGGAGTGTGCTTTGTGCGTGGTGTTGGCCCGTACAGATTGGCGCAGGGCGGATTCCCCACTGGCAGTGGCCTGCCCATGCGGTTAGAACCCCTCCAGAACAAGGAAAGACCATTCCCATGACCCAGATGACGCCACAACCCGGCATCATGGATATTGAGCTGTATGTCGGGGGCAAATCCGCGATTGCGGGGCGCGCCGATGTGCTCAAGCTCAGCTCGAATGAGAACCCTTTGGGGCCTGTGCCTGCGGCTGTCGAAGCGGCAGCGGCAGCGGCGGTGGAGATGCACCGCTATCCGTCAACAGATCACGCAGGGCTGCGCGCCGCGATTGGAGAGATCTGGGGGCTGGATCCGGCGCGGGTGATCTGCGGTGCGGGATCGGACGAGGTGTTGCAGTTTGTCACACAGGCCTATGCGGGGCAGGGGGATGAGATCATCCATACGGCACATGGGTTCTCGCTTTATCCGGTGCTCATTCGCGCGGCGAGCGCGACGCCGGTCTGTGTGCCGGAGGCGGAACGTCGCGTTGATGTGGATGCGATTTTGGGCGCGGTGACCGCACGCACAAAGATGGTGTTGCTGACCAATCCGGGCAATCCCACCGGCACGCGGCTGCCGGATGCGGATCTGGCGCGCTTGGTGGAGGGGCTGCCGGAGCGGATCATTCTGGTGATTGATGCGGCCTATGCTGAATATACGGATGGCTATGACGGCGGGGCGTCCTATGCCGCGAAACGGCCCAACGTGTTGATGACGCGGACGTTTTCCAAGATCTACGGGTTGGGTGGATTGCGGATCGGCTGGGGCTATGGCCCGCAGGCGATGATTGATGTGATGAACCGGTTGCGACAGCCCTTCAACCTGTCGACGGTGCAATTGGCTGCGGCTGAGGTGGCGGTGCGCGATACTGATTGGGTGGCGCGGTGTCAGGCGTTGAACGCGGATCAACGGGCGCGTCTGATGGGTGCCCTCGGGCAATTGGGGATCGCCTGTGACCCTTCCGAGACGAACTTCGTTCTGGCGCGGTTCGCGGATGAGGCGGAAGCCTCTTCTGCGGAGGCGGCGTTTGTGGCGGATGGGATATTGATCCGGCGTGTGACGGGATACGGCTTTCCGGAGGGGCTGCGGATTACCGTGGGCGATGTGGACCAGACCGGTCGGGTGATTGATGTGTTGAACCGGTGGCGGGCTGCGGCATGAGCGTTGTATATGAAAAAGTCGCCCTGATCGGGTTGGGTCTGATTGCGTCGTCCATGTACTGGGCGATGAAACGCGACGGTCTGGCGGGGGAAGTGACAGGCTATGCCCGGTCGGCGGAGACGCGCGATACCGCGCGGGAGATCGGCTTGTGCGACCGGGTGTGCGACACGGCGGTCGAGGCCGTGCAGGACGCGGATCTGGTTGTGTTGTGCGTGCCCGTGGGCGTCATGGGCGATGTGGCAGCAGAGATCGCACCGCATCTGAAACCCGGTGCTACGGTCAGCGATGTGGGATCGGTCAAAGGGGCGGTGATTGAAGCCGTGGCCCCGCATTTGCCCGATGGCGTGCATTTCGTGCCGTCCCATCCGATGGCCGGGACGGAGCATTCCGGGCCAAGGTCTGGCTTCGCCGAGCTTTATGATGGCAAGTATTGCCTGATCGTTCCGGTGCCCGGCAGCGACCGCGATGCGGTGGACCGGCTCAAGGCGCTGTGGAACGGTATGGGGGCTTTCACCGATGAGCTGGAAGCGGAGCATCATGACCGTGTCTGCGCGGTGACCTCGCACGCACCGCACCTGATTGCCTATACGATGGTGGGCGTGGCCGATGATCTGCGCCGGGTCACCGACAGCGAGGTGATCAAGTACTCCGCAGCGGGCTTCCGGGATTTTACGCGGATTGCGGCCTCTGACCCGACGATGTGGCGCGATGTGTTCTTGTCCAACAAGGAAGCCACGTTGGAGATCCTGGGGCGGTTCACGGAAGAACTGTTCGCCTTGCAGCGGGCAATCCGGCAGGGCGACGGCGACCATTTGCACGATTACTTCACCCGCACCCGCGCCATCCGGCGGGGGATCATTGAGGCGGGGCAGGACACGGATGCGCCTGATTTCGGGCGGTCAGGCTCGAAGTCGTGAAACGATTTGGCCTGCTTGCCGTGGTGATTTGCGCCGCGCAGATGGCGCAGGCCACCGGGCCTGCGGTGTCAGAACGCCCCGTGCAGCGGGGCGGGAACGTGGTGCAGAAACCGCTTGTGTTGCAGCCCAGCGGCTCTATCGCGCAGCCTGCGCAGAGCGCGGAACAAGAGCAGGCGCGGGAGCGCGGCGGGCTGTTGCAATCGCTGCGTCCGCTGTTTCGGTCCAAGAAGGTCGAAGGGGAGGGGCGCGCGGCAAAGCGGGCGCTGCGCAAGGGGGCTGTTTGCGGTGATCTTTCGATACAGGGAGAGGCGATTGGCAAGGTGCCCGGCCGCATTCGCGGCTGCGGGGTGACGGATGCCGTGCGCGTGCGGTCGGTGTCCGGCGTGGGGTTGAGCCAGTCTTCGGTGATGGATTGCACCACGGCCAATGCCTTGAAAACATGGCTGGAAAAATCGGCCAAACCGGCGCTGGCGCGCAAGGGCGGTGGGTTGAAGACGCTGCGGGTGGCGGCGCATTACGCCTGCCGGACCCGCAACAACCAGAAGGGCGCGAAGATATCCGAGCATGGCAAGGGCCGCGCGATTGATATCTCCGGTTTCAAGCTGGCGGATGGATCTGAGGTCACGGTGCTGCGCGGCTGGAACGCGCGGGGCAGTTCCAAGGCGCTGCGGCGGATGCATCGGGATGCCTGCGGGCCGTTCGGGACGGTGCTGGGGCCGAATGCGGACCGGTTCCACCGGGATCATTTTCATTTTGATACGGCACGGTATCGGTCGGGCAGTTATTGCCGGTGATCAGCGCAGGATGATGCGCGGGGCAGGGCCGAGGGGGATGGGGCCCATGGCCATGTTGCCCCCTTTGAATGTCAGGGTCATGTTCAACGTCTCCGGATCGCCGCCCATGTTGGAGAGCATGCCCAGTATCGTTTCCGCCTGTGGTCTGAAGTCCGCCGCCAGTGCGCCGTTATCCTGAGCGATATCAAGAGCCTGCCGCCAGTTCTCTACCTGTAGGCTCACGTTGCCTTCCGGCACGCCGTTTGCATCAACCGTCAGATCGCCAGAAGCGCGGTGCCGCAACGCGCCCCATTTGATGTCCGCCTCTTCGATGGTGATCTTGCGGGGCTGGGGGCGGCGGGTTTCCAGTGCAGACCGGTCCCAGGGCGTGTCGAAAGTGACGCGCATGCGGGCGGTGAATGTGTCGAAACTCGAGGGCCAGTCGGTGGGCAGACCTGCCCGCAGGAATGCGCCGGGGGTGAGGTTCGTGGCATCGACGGTGAAGGCATAGGTCTCGGCGGTTTCAGTATCCTGCACCATGGAGGCGGTGAAGGCGCTGCCGCTGAGAAGCGCGCCTTCGGGGGCTGTGATCTGCCACAGCGCGCTGGTGGCCTGCATCGCTTCAAGTTGCAGGGAGGGGCCGGGGTGCAGGTTGAGGATGGCCTGGCCCGCATTGGCTTGTAGTGTCAAAGGGCCATCGGGGCTGGACATGCGGATGGGGGTTTGGGGCAGGTCCAGTGTGACGTCACCGGGCCACCATGCGGGGGCGCTGAGGTCCAGATGGTCCATCTCAAGCGCGACACCTGTGGCCGGATCGGCCAGTACAGGTCCTTCGACATGCAGGTTCAGCCGGGCGGGATAGCCGCTGCGCGTGATGCCTTGCGCCTCTGCCTGCCAGCCTTCCGCCTGGCGCAGGGCGAGCCAATTGTGCACGCCGCGTTCTGCCGCGCTGGAAGCGATGTACCACCACCCGCTCCACAGAGTTGCTGCCAGCATCAACACACCAATCACTCTGCTCATGGCGAACACCCCTTTAACTCATTCGATGGATGCGGTTTACCCGCACCATTGAATGAGAACCAGAGTGAAGGGACAGCGGCACATGGCGCTTTGGGTGTTTGGGTATGGGTCTTTGTTGTGGAACCCCGGTTTTGAGGTGGCCGAAAGCGTGATCGGCACCCTGCCGGGGTATGCGCGGTCGTTTTGCATGCGGTCGATCCACCACCGTGGCACCGAAACGGAGCCGGGGCTGGTGCTGGCGCTGGATCATCAGCCGGATCATGCCTGTACGGGCATGGCCCTGCGCGCGGCAGACGGCACAGAGGAGGCGACGATTGCCTACTTGCGGGAACGCGAGCTGATATCTTCGGCCTATCTGGAGAAGGAATTGCAGGTCACGCTGGCCGATGGCCGCGACGTCGAAGCGGTTGTTTATGTCATTGACGAGGCGCATGAGCAGTATTGCGGCGGCCTGCCGCTGGAAGAACAGGCGCAGATCATTGCCCATGCGGTGGGCGGGCGCGGTCCGAACACGGAATACCTCTATAACACGGCCGAACACCTGACCTCTGTCGGGCTGAAAGATGCTGACCTTGATTGGCTCTGTGCGCGGGTGAAATCCCTTGTTTGATAATGTCTTGGGCTTGCCGCGTTTTTCGGTATAGGCTGCGGGAACGACAGGCAAAAGGGTCAGGAACAAGGCCAAATGGCGCAGCCAGACCAAAAGGGTAAAGTACAGTTTTCACAACCGGTGCGGCAGATTTCGCTGATGCTGATTGTGCTTGCGGCAACGGCGGGTGGGGCGTTTCTGGCGCTGCCGTCTGTCATGCCGATTTTCATTGAGAACCCCTATCTCAACGGGGTGATTTTCGCGGTCTTCGTGATCGGGGTGCTGGCCTGTTTTTATCAGGTTTTTCAGTTGATTGGCTCTGTCCGCTGGATTGAGAACTTCGCCTCTGACAAACCGGATCCTGAGACGGTGGCCCCACAGTTGCTGGCCCCCTTGGCGTCTTTGTTGCGGCAGCGGGGCGCGCGGATGCAGGTGTCTGCCACCTCCACCCGGTCGATACTGGATTCCGTTGCCAGCCGGATTGATGAAGCGCGGGAGATCACGCGCTACATCGTCAACATGTTGATTTTCCTTGGTCTTTTGGGAACCTTTTACGGTCTGGCCACCACGGTGCCGGCGGTTGTGGACACCATTCGCAGTCTGGCGCCTTCGGAAGGGTCCGATGGCGGCGGTGTGGGGGTGTTTAACCGTCTGATGACCGGGCTTGAAGCGCAGTTGGGCGGCATGGGCGTGGCCTTTGGTTCGTCCCTGCTGGGGCTGGCGGGATCGCTGGTCGTGGGGTTGCTGGAGCTTTTTGCAGGCCATGGGCAGAACCGGTTCTATCAGGAGCTGGAAGACTGGCTGAGTTCGATCACCCGCGTGGGTTTCAGCTCGGGCGAAGAAGGTGCGGGCGATGGCGGCGGGGATGGCGGGGCCATCGCGGCTGTGATTGACCAGATGGCGGAGCAGATGGAGGGCTTGCAGCGGGTGCTGACGCAAACGGATGTGAACCGTGCGCTGATGGACGAGAAGCTGGGCAAGCTGACAGATGCGGTCGAACGCATGACTGAGAAGATGGAGACGCATGCGCCGGGGCAGGGGCCGCTGGACCGGATTGCAGACGGTCAGGACCGGATGATCGCGGCCTTGCAGAACCAGACCAGCGACGGGATCGATGCGGAAAGCCGGATGCGGTTGCGGTCGATTGACGTGCAGATTCTGCGCATCCTCGAAGAGATTTCCGCAGGCCGCCAGGAAACCATGGCAGAGCTGCGTCAGGACCTGCAACAGCTGACCCGCGCCGTGAGCGGTGATGCAATGGCAGAGGCCCGCCGCCGTCTGCCAGGCCCTTTGCGCCCCGGCGGTAAGGGGGACTGAGCATGGCCCTGTCGCGGCGCACCGGCACGCGGTTTCAAAGCTCCATCTGGCCGGGATTTGTGGACGCGATGACCGGGCTCTTGCTGGTGCTGATGTTTGTGCTGACCATTTTCATGGTGGTGCAATTCGTGCTGACCGAACGCATCACCGGACAGGAGACAGAGCTCGACGCGCTGGCCGGAGAGGTGGCGGCACTGGCGCAGGCACTGGGGCTGGAAGAACGCGAGAGCGCGCAGCTGGAGGCACGGTTGGGGGCGTTGAACACCTCGCTCACTGCCGCGCAGGACCGGGTGGCATTGCAGGCGGGGCAGATTGCCCTGCTGACGGCGGAGCGGGATCAGACGGCGGCCGCGCTGGCCGGGGCAGAGGCGCGGATCACGGATTTTGAAGCACAGGTTGCGGGGCTGTTGGCAGACCGGGACAGCGCCCGCGGGCAGGTGGCGGATCTGCAAGAGCGGGAGGCGCAATTGCTGAGCGCGCAGGAGGCGCTGAACCTTGCTTTGGCCACCGCACGCGATGAGGTGGATGCGCAGGCGGAAGCCGCGCGGCTGGCGGCGGCCCGGCGGGAGGCGCTGGATGCCCTGATTGTCGATCTGCGTGCCCGCAACGCGGAGACAGAGGCGCAGGTGGCGGATTTGCAGAGTGATCTGGCCACGCAAGCAGAGGCTTTGAGCGCGGAGGAAGCCGCGCGGTTGGCAGAATCCGCAGCGGCGCAGGCGTTGCGGGAAAGGTTGGAGAACGCGGATGCGGAGCTGACGGCGATGACGCTGGCGCTGGAGGAACAGCGGCAGGAGGCAGAGGATACGCTGACGTTACTGGCCGCAGCACGGGCGGCTGAAGGGGATCTGGATACGCGGTTGAGCACTGCGCTTCTGGCGTTGCAGGAGGCGGAAACGGCAGCGGAACTGGCGGCTCAGCGGGCGGACATTCAGGCGGCATTGGCAGCAGAGCAGGATGACGCGCAGGCGGTTTTGCAGGCAGAGCAGGAACAATTGCGGGCGGCTCAGGCGGACTTGCAGGCACAACTGGCGGACGCCACGGCGCAGAACGCGGGATTGCAGGCAGAGTTGCGCGCGTTGCGCGGTGATCTGGACGCAGATGCCGTGGATCGGGAGGCGTTGCAGGCGCAACTGGCGGACGCCAGGGCGCAGAACGCGGGATTGCAGGCAGAGTTGCGCGCGTTGCGCGGTGATCTTGATGCAGATGCCGTGGACCGGGAGGCGTTGCGCGCGCAACTGGCGCAGGCTCTGGCGGCAAAACTGGCGGCGCAGACGCTGGCGGAGGATACCACCACGGAGGCTGAAAAACGCGCGGCGTTGCTGGCGGAAGCGCAGCGGGCGTTGTCAGCGGAGGAAGAGAGCAGCGCGGCGGCGCAACGGCAGACGGAATTGCTGAACCAGCAGGTCGCGGCGCTGCGCGGGCAGTTGGGGGATTTGCAGGCCCTGCTGGATGATGCGCGCGCGCGGGACGCGGCGCAGGAGATCGAATTGCAGTCGTTGGGCTCCGACCTGAACACCGCGCTGGCGCGGGTGGCGGTGGAAGAACGCAGGCGCGCAGCCTTGGAAGCGGCAGAGCGGGAGCGGCTGGAAGCCGAAGCGCGCGCCTTGCAGGAGCAGACCAAGGATCTGGAGCAGTACCGGTCAGAGTTCTTTGGCCGTCTGCGCGATCTGTTGGGCACGCAGGAGGGTGTGCGGATTGAAGGAGACCGGTTTGTGTTCTCCTCCGAGGTGTTGTTCGCGCCGGGGGAGGTGGTTCTGTCGGGGGACGGGCAGGCAGAGATCGCCAAGGTCGCGGGCATTCTGCGCAGCATCGCCGATGAAATCCCGCCGGAGATCGACTGGGTGCTGCGGGTGGATGGTCACACGGATGACGTGCCGCTGTCCGGACTGGGCGAATTTGCGGACAACTGGGAGCTTAGTCAGGCGCGGGCGCTGTCGGTGGTCAAATACATGATCAGCGCGCTGGGGATTGCGCCGGACCGGTTGGCGGCGAATGGGTTTGGTCAGTTTCAGCCGGTGGATCTGGCAGATACGGATGAAGCGCGCGCGCGCAACCGGCGGATCGAGTTGAAGTTTACCGAGAAGTAGGGCGCGCATTCATTGCGCACCTGCGGTGGCCGCTTCATGGGGTTTGGGGTGGTGTGTTAGTCGAGGGTGATCTGGCGGGACATGGTGCTGATGACCTCCCCGTCGCGGATCAGGCTGAGGGACCCGTTGTAGGTTCCACCGGGCCACGGATTGCCCCGTCTGCGTTGGCCAACGGCCCGGAACGACTGCGCCTGATCGCGTTCCATCACCTGATCGCTTTCCACCAACGTGCCGTTCGGCCCGTCAATGCGCATGCGGATGATGTCCCCGGCCTGTGTGCCGAAGCTGAGCGTGTAGAGCACGATGGCGGGGGAGGTTGGATCAAGCGGGACCGCATCTGCCGTGCCTGCCTTCACATCGGCGTATTCGGGGATCTTGTCGGCGAAGCCCCCGTCCAGCAGGCCACCGGGCTGGTAGATCGGTGTTTCAGCCCATAGTGTGCTGTCCCCCGGCGTGTTGCAGCTGACCGTGCCGTCAGGGTCGAATGGGTCGATGGGCGTGCCGTCTTTGCGCACGGACAGGTGCACATGGGGGAAGGCGGCTTTGCCCGATTGACCGACGTAGCCCAGCAGCTCTCCGACGTCGACATTCTGGCCGCGGGTGACTTTCACCGAGCCTTGTTTGAGGTGGCAGTATTGGGTCTGCCAACCGTTTTGATGTTCCAGCACCACGCCATTGCCGCATTCGCGGCCTTCGACATCTTCGGCGGTGCCGGTGTCGGGCATGCCGTCCCGAAACCCCACAACCCGCCCTGCGGCAGAGGCGATGACGGGGATGTTCCGGGCGATATCCGCCTTGGTGGGCAGGCCAAAGTCGGTGCCCCGGTGGCCGTCGTAGCTGAGGCCTGAACACTGGTAGTCCGAGGAGGAGGGTCCGGGATCACGGTCCATGTATTGCTGGATGAAGCAGCTTTCGCTTTCCAGATCGCAATCAATGGGCAGCTCAAGTAAAAAATCCTCCGCCAGCGCGGGGCTGGCGAAGGACATGAGGATCACCGCTGTGGCGGTTCTGATCATTCGGCCGTCAGCAGTGGCGGTTTGTCACCAGAGATCTGCGGCTTGTCCGGCGACAGGACCGTGAGGTCCAGTTCACCTTTCTTGACGCCAACCTTGACCACACCGCCCTTGGCGAGTTTGCCGAAGAGCAATTCCTCCGCCAGTGGCTTTTTGATGTGCTCCTGAATCACGCGGCCCAGCGGACGCGCGCCCATCTTGTCGTCGTAGCCTTTGTCGGCCAGCCATTCAGCGGCTTTCTTGGAAAGCTCAATGGTCACGTTGCGGTCCATCAGTTGCGCTTCGAGTTGCAGCACGAACTTTTCGACCACGCGCAGGATCACTTCCTTGGGCAGCGCGCCGAAGGAGATCACCGCATCCAGACGGTTGCGGAATTCCGGCGTGAAGGTGCGTTCGATGGCCGCCGTGTCTTCGCCTGTGCGGCGGTCGCGGCCAAAGCCGATGGCTTCTTTCGCCTGCTCTGTCGCCCCGGCGTTGGAGGTCATGATCAGCACCACGTTGCGGAAATCCACGGTGCGGCCGTTGTGATCGGTCAGGCGGCCATGATCCATGACCTGAAGCAGAATGTTGTAGACATCCGGGTGCGCCTTTTCCATCTCATCGAGCAGCAGCACGCAGTGGGGGTGTTGATCGACACCGTCCGTGAGCATGCCGCCCTGATCGAACCCGACGTATCCGGGAGGGGCACCGATCAGACGGGAAACCGCGTGTTTCTCCATGTATTCAGACATGTCGAAGCGCAGGAGTTCCACACCCAGCGTGTCTGCCAATTGCTTGGCCACTTCGGTTTTACCCACACCGGTTGGACCGGCAAAGAGGTAGTTGCCGATGGGCTTTTCAGGTTCCCGCAGACCGGCACGGGCCAGTTTGATCGCGGAGGACAGCGCCTCAATGGCTTTGTCCTGACCGAAGACCACGCGCTTGAGCGAGGATTCCAGATCCTTGAGCACCACCACATCATCCTTGGAGACGTTCTTCGGCGGGATGCGCGCGATTTTCGCGACGACGCCCTCGATCTCCTTGGTGCCGATGGTCTTGCGGCGTTTGGAGGCGACGACGAGGTGCTGTGCGGCCCCGGCTTCGTCAATCACGTCGATGGCCGAATCCGGCAGTTTGCGGTCGTTGATGTAGCGGTGCGCCAGTTCCACCGACGTTTTGATCGCGTCGGACGTATATTTGACCGAATGGTGATCCTCAAAATACGGCTTGATGCCGCGCAGGATTTTCACCGCGTCTTCCACGGAGGGCTCATTCACGTCGATCTTCTGGAACCGGCGGCTCAGCGCGCGGTCCTTTTCAAAATGCTGACGGAACTCCTTGTAGGTGGTGGAGCCCATGGTGCGCAGCTTGCCGCCCGCGAGCGCGGGTTTCAGCAGGTTGGAGGCGTCCATGGCGCCGCCAGACGTGGCACCGGCGCCGATCACCGTGTGGATTTCGTCGATGAACAGCACCGCATCTTCATGCTCTTCCAGCTCGCTCACCACGGCTTTCAGACGTTCCTCAAAATCACCGCGATACCGGGTGCCCGCCAGCAGTGCGCCCATGTCGAGGGAGTAGATGGTGGTATTCTGAAGCACTTCGGGCGTTTCACCTGCGACGATCTTGCGCGCAAGCCCCTCGGCGATGGCGGTTTTGCCGACGCCGGGATCGCCCACCAGCAGCGGGTTGTTCTTGCGGCGGCGGCAGAGGACCTGAATGCAGCGTTCCACTTCGCTGTCGCGGCCGATCAGCGGATCGACATCGCCATCGCGGGATTTGGCATTGAGATCCACGCAGTACTTGGCCAGCGCGGATTCTTTCTTGTCGCCCTCGGTCACGCCCTGGGCTTCTTCCTCATGCTCCGGCGCGCCTGCAACGGGGCGGGCTTCGCCGTAGGCGGGGTCCTTGGCGACACCATGTGCGATGTAGTTCACCGCGTCATAGCGCGTCATCTCCTGTTCTTGCAGGAAGTAGGCCGCGTTGCTTTCGCGTTCGGCAAAGATGGCAACCAGCACGTTGGCGCCTGTCACCTCGGTCCGACCGGAGGATTGGACGTGAATTGCGGCACGCTGAATGACCCTCTGGAACGCGGCTGTCGGCACCGCTTCGGAGCCGTCCACGTCCGTGACCAGATTGCTCAGATCCTCGTCCACGAATTCGACCAGCGTTTCGCGCAGGTCGGATACGTCGACGGAGCAGGCTTTCATCACCTGAACCGCATCGGGTTCATCCAGCAACGCCAGCAGCAAATGCTCCAGCGTGGCGAATTCGTGGCGGCGGGCATTGGCCAACGCAAGGGCTGCGTGGATTGCCTGCTCTAGTGTATTCGAGAATGAAGGCACAAGCGTGCTCCTTTTCGATCTGGGTCGGGAGGGGGCGGGTAGGATAACGCATCCCCCTGAACCGACCATGGCCTCTTAGTATTAGAGTTTGGTTGATCACGGCGCGGCTTCAAGCGTTTTCTTGAAAAATGATGTCACAATTGCCGTGATCGCAGTGTTTTGGGCAGTTTTGTCGCAGGTTTCCGATCATTGTCTTTGGCTTCGAAACAGACGTTTGCAAACGTCTTCGGTCTGAATAGGGCCAAAACGGGATCAAAAATTGTCTTTGCGTTTGCGAATTTCGGCAAAAACGTCTGCGTCAGATGCGGTGGGCATCCCCAGAGTGGCGCGAATGCCGGGGTCGGCGGGGCGCAAAAAGGGATTGGTGGCGCGTTCGGTTGAGAGTTGCGAGGGCACTGTCGGCTCACCCTTGGCGCGGGCGGCTGTAATTTCGGATGCCCTAGAGATAAGTGCGGCGTTACCGGGATCAACCGTCAGGGCGAATTTTGCGTTCGAGGCGGTGTATTCGTGGCCGGAACAGATCGTTGTGTCGTCGGGCCATTTGAGCATTTTCTGCATGCTGTCCCACATTTGTGCGGGCGTGCCTTCGAACAGCCGTCCACAGCCCAGAGCCATCAGGCTGTCAGCGGTGAAGGCGCATTTCGCTGCCGGAACATGAAAGGCGATGTGGCCGATGGTGTGGCCGGAGACGTCGATCACCTCTGCCGTCAGGTTGCCCAGCGTGACGGTATCGCCTTCGGCAACCGCCAGATCGAGCGGGGGCAGGCGGTGCGCGTCCGCCTGTGCGCCGACGACCTGTGCCGGATAGGCCGCCAACAGATCGGGCAAACCATCCACGTGGTCGTAATGGTGGTGGGTCAGCCAGACCTGCGTCGGCGTCCAGCCGCGGCTCTCAAGGGCTGCCAGGATGGGCCTCGCTTCGGGGACGTCGATCACCGCCACCTCGCCCGTCGTGCCGCAGCGCAGAAGATAGGCATAATTGTCTGACAGGCAGGGGATCGTGATCAACTCATAAGCCATGGCTATTCCTTTGCGCGTGTTGCATCCTTACGTGCAGAGTGACACTCAGACCGATGGGCCGCAATGCACCTTGATGTTCAGGACCTGCGCAATTTCTATTACCGCAGTGCGTTGGGACGCGCGGCGCAAACGTCGTTGCGGGGGCGGATGCTCAAGATGTGGCCGGAAGCCAAGGGGCAGACGGTGGTGGGCTTTGGCTTTGCAGCACCCTTGTTGCGGCCCTTTCTGGCGGATGCGCGGCGGGTGATCACCCTGATGCCCGCACCGCAGGGGGTGATGCCCTGGCCTGCGGGGATGCCCAATACCTCTGTGCTGACGGAAGAGACCCTGTGGCCGCTGGAGACAGGTCACGTGGACAAGCTGGTGCTGCTGCACGGGCTTGAGACCTGTGAGCGGCCCTCCGATCTGCTGGAGGAATGCTGGCGAGTGCTGGGGCCGGGGGGCAGGGTGCTGTTTATCGTGCCCAACCGCGCGGGGCTTTGGGCGCGGCGGGACCGGACGCCGTTTGGATATGGGCGGCCCTATTCGCCGGGGCAGCTTGAAGCGCAGTTGCGCAAGCATCAGTTCCTGCCCGAACGCCATGCAACCGCGCTGCATCAGTTTCCATCGCAGCAGCGGGTCTGGATGAAATCAGCCAAGCTGTTTGAGAAAGTCGGGCAGGTATTGCCGGCAATGCTGGCAGGCGGGGCGTTCATGGTGGAGGCGAGCAAGCTGGTCTATCCGCCCAAGGGGACGCCGAAGACCGCGCGCAAACGGATATCGGTTCTGGAGGGGCTGACCGAACCCGCCGTCAGCCGAAATCCCCGCCCGGCAGGATCGATGCCGCATCGCGGATAGATTCGGTTTTTGTGAATTCTCCAAGGGTGCGTCGGACCGCCGCACCCCGCGCCCTTTGAGGGGGCAGGACGCTGCAAGCGCAGCAAACAAAGTATCCAATGGTTCCAACGACCATCACTATACTGTGTTGCGGGTTAGCATATGCTCTGCTACATGGCCCCTGATTTAGCCGTCTTGACCCGTTTCAAGCCGCGCCCACATGCCGGTGAAGCGATCCAGATCGCGCAATTGGCCTGATTGAATGAGAGGATGCACGTGTCCGAAACAGCTTCGATTTCCACCGGCATCGCGGAGCGCTATGCGTCAGCCGTGTTTGACCTGGCCAAAGAGGCCAAGACCGTCAAAGCCATTGAGACCGATCTGGAGGCGCTGCAAGGTGCCCTGACAGACAGCGAAGATTTCCGCAGCCTGATCTCTTCTCCGGTGTACAGCCGTGATGAGCAGGGGACAGCAATTGCGGCTTTGTCCAAGAAAATGAAACTCTCCCCCACGATGGGCAACACGCTGGCGCTGATGGCGGCCAAGCGCCGCCTGTTCGTGCTGCCACAACTGGTCCGCCAGCTGCGCGACATGATCGCGGCAGACAAGGGTGAGATCACGGCGGAAGTTACCTCTGCCAAGGCGCTGACCAAGGCGCAATCCGATAAACTTGCCAAATCGCTGAAAGCGACCACCGGCAAGACCGTCACGCTCCAGGCTTCTGTTGATGAAACACTCATCGGCGGCCTGATTGTCAAAGTGGGCTCCAAGATGATCGACACGTCGATCCGCTCGAAGCTCAATTCCCTCCAGAATGTAATGAAAGAGGTCGGATAAATGGGTATCCAAGCTGCAGAGATTTCTGCGATCCTGAAGGACCAGATCAAGAACTTTGGTCAAGAAGCAGAAGTGGCCGAAGTGGGCCGCGTTTTGTCCGTTGGTGACGGTATCGCCCGCGTACACGGCCTCGACAATGTTCAGGCTGGTGAAATGGTCGAATTCCCCGGCAACATTCAGGGCATGGCGCTGAACCTGGAGGCCGACAACGTCGGCGTGGTGATCTTCGGCAACGACCGGGACATCAAGGAAGGCGACACCGTCAAGCGGACGAACTCCATCGTGGACGTGCCGGTGGGTGACGAACTGCTGGGCCGTGTTGTGGACGGTCTGGGCAACCCGATTGACGGCAAGGGTCCGCTGGGCACCTCCAAGCGCGCATTGGCCGAAGTCAAAGCGCCGGGCATCATCCCGCGTAAATCCGTGCATGAGCCGATGGCAACAGGCCTCAAGTCCGTGGACGCGATGATCCCGATTGGCCGTGGCCAGCGCGAATTGATCATTGGTGACCGTCAGACCGGTAAAACTGCCGTTGCTCTGGACGCGATCCTGAACCAGGCGCAGGTCAATGAGGCCGCAGGCGACGACGAGAGCAAGAAGATGTACTGCGTCTACGTCGCGATCGGCCAGAAGCGTTCCACTGTGGCGCAGCTGGTGAAAAAGCTCGAAGAGACAGGCGCGATTGAATATTCCATCGTGGTGGCTTCCACCGCGTCCGAACCTGCCCCCATGCAGTTCCTTGCGCCCTATTGCGCGACCGCGATGGCAGAGCATTTCCGCGACAACGGCCGCCACGCGCTGATCATTTATGATGACCTGTCCAAGCAGGCCGTGTCTTATCGTCAGATGTCCCTGCTGCTGCGCCGCCCACCAGGCCGTGAAGCTTATCCTGGCGACGTTTTCTATCTGCACTCCCGCCTGCTGGAGCGTTCCGCGAAGCTGAGCGAAGATTTTGGCGGCGGCTCCCTGACAGCCCTGCCTGTGATCGAAACGCAAGGCGGCGACGTGTCCGCGTTTATTCCCACAAACGTGATTTCGATCACCGACGGGCAGATCTTCCTTGAAACGGAACTCTTCTATCAGGGCATCCGTCCTGCGGTGAACACCGGTCTGTCGGTTTCGCGTGTGGGCTCCTCCGCCCAGACCAAGGCGATGTCTTCGGTCGCGGGTCCGGTGAAACTCTCGCTCGCTCAGTACCGTGAGATGGCAGCTTTCGCTCAGTTCGGTTCCGATCTGGATGCCGCGACACAGCAGTTGCTGAACCGTGGTGCGCGTCTGACCGAGCTGATGAAGCAGCCGCAGTACTCGCCACTGTCCAACGCCGAAATCGTCTGCATCATCTACGCGGGCACCAACGGCTATCTCGACAAGTTGGAAGTGACCCAGGTGGGTGCATGGGAGCAGGGGCTGTTGAACCATCTGCGGTCCAAGCACGCTGACCTGCTCAAGGACATCACCAACAACGACCGCAAGGTGAAAGACGAGCTGGAAGATAAAATCAAAGCAGCACTCGACGCTTTCGCCGCTGATCACGCTTAATTAAGGAGAGATAGGCCCATGGCAAATCTCAAGGACCTTAAAAACCGGATCTCGTCGGTCAAATCGACCCGCAAGATCACCAAGGCCATGCAAATGGTCGCGGCTGCCAAGCTGCGTCGTGCGCAGGAAGCGGCAGAAATGTCGCGCCCTTACGCGGAGCGGTTCAATGCTGTGATGGCAGGGCTGGCCGCGTCTGTTGGCGGGTCTGATTCAGCGCCCAAGCTGCTGTCAGGCACCGGTTCGGACAAGGTGAACCTGCTGGTTGTGATGACCTCTGAACGCGGCCTGTGTGGTGGTTTCAACACCAACATCGTCAAGAAGGCCCGTGCCCATGCGCAAGAGCTGTTGGCGGCGGGCAAAGAGGTGAAAATCCTCACCGTTGGCAAGAAAGGCCGGGATCAGCTGAAGCGTGACTTCGGGGATCATCTGGTCGGTCATGTCGACATGACGGAGGTGAAACGCCTTGCCTATTCAGACGCCCAGGGCATCGCCAAGGATGTGCTGAACCGCTTTGACGGGGGCGAATTCGATGTGGCCACGATCTTCTATTCGGATTTCGTGAACGTCGTCAGCCAGATCCCCCGCGCGCATCAGATCATTCCTGCGACGTTTGAAGCGTCAGAGGATGAAGGGGCGAGCACGCTGTTCGATTACGAGCCTTCCGAGGAAGCGATCCTTGCGGATCTGCTGCCCCGCGGTGTGGCGACGGCGATCTTCTCGGGCCTGCTGGAAAATGCAGCCTCTGAGCAGGGCGCGCGGATGTCTGCGATGGACAACGCCACGCGCAACGCTGGTGACATGATCGACAGCCTCACCATCCAATACAACCGTTCCCGTCAGGCCGTCATTACGAACGAGCTGATCGAAATCATTTCCGGCGCGGAAGCGCTGTAAGCAAATCGGAGACACGACATGGCAAAAGCAGTCGGCAAAATCACCCAGGTCATCGGCGCTGTCGTTGACGTTCAGTTCGAAGGCGATCTGCCCGAGATCCTGAACGCCCTTCACACCGACAACCAGGACAAGACACTGGTGCTGGAAGTTGCCCAGCACCTTGGTGAGAACACGGTTCGCGCCATTGCGATGGATGCGACCGAAGGTCTGGTGCGCGGTGCGGCAGTGTCCGACACCGGCGCGCCCATTCAGGTGCCCGTGGGCAAGGCCACATTGGGCCGTATCCTGAACGTGACCGGCGACCCGGTTGACGAAAAGGGCCCGGTTGAGACGGATGAAAAACGCGCCATCCACGGTGACGCGCCTTCATTTGCCGCCCAGTCCACTGAGACCGAAATCCTGACCACGGGCATCAAGGTCATCGACCTGCTGGCCCCCTACACCAAAGGCGGTAAGATCGGCCTCTTCGGCGGTGCGGGTGTGGGCAAGACGGTTCTGATCATGGAACTGATCAACAACATCGCCAAGGTGCACTCCGGTCTGTCCGTGTTCGCGGGTGTGGGCGAGCGTACCCGTGAGGGCAACGACCTCTATCACGAGATGATCGAATCCGGCGTTATTGTCCCTGACGATATGACGTCTTCGAAAATTGCACTGGTCTACGGCCAGATGAACGAGCCTCCCGGTGCGCGTATGCGTGTGGCCCTGTCTGGTCTGACACTGGCTGAGCAATTCCGCGACGAATCCGGTTCCGACGTTCTGTTCTTCGTGGACAACATCTTCCGCTTTACACAGGCGGGTTCCGAGGGGTCCGCTCTGCTGGGTCGTATTCCTTCCGCTGTGGGCTACCAGCCAACACTGGCCACCGACATGGGTGCGATGCAGGAACGTATTTCCTCCACCAAGAACGGCTCCATCACCTCCGTTCAGGCTGTTTACGTGCCTGCGGATGACTTGACTGACCCGGCACCTGCGACATCCTTTGCGCACCTTGATGCGACCACCGTTCTGGATCGTGCGATTTCGGAGAAGGGCATCTATCCGGCTGTGGACCCGCTGGGTTCCACCTCCCGTCTGCTCGATCCGCTGATCATCGGGGAAGAGCACTACAAGGTTGCGACCGACGTGCAGCAGGTGCTTCAGCGCTATAAATCGCTGCAGGACATCATCGCAATCCTCGGGATGGACGAACTCAGCGAGGACGACAAACTGGCCGTGGCCCGTGCGCGCAAGATCGAGCGTTTCCTGTCCCAGCCGTTTGACGTGGCGAAGGTCTTTACCGGCTCTGACGGTGTGCAGGTGCCGCTGGAAGACACGATTGCCTCCTTCAAGGCGGTTGTGGCTGGCGAATACGACCATCTGCCCGAAGGTGCGTTCTACATGGTAGGCGGCATCGATGATGTGAAGGCGAAAGCCGAGAAAATGGCAGCAGACGCCGCCTAAGGGAGCCTGAGTGATGGCAGAGACAATGCAATTCGATCTGGTGTCGCCCGAGCGGCGGCTGGCCTCTTTGCAGGTCACGTCTGTCCAGATCCCCGGCGCTGACGGCGACATGACGGCGATGGAGGGGCATTCCCCCACCATCACCACCCTGCGTCCCGGTGTGCTGTCTGTCGATGGGCCGGATGGCACGGCGGATTACGTGGTCACCGGTGGCTTTGCCGAGATCCGCGCCGATGGCGTCTCCGTTCTGGCGGAACGTGCGGTGCCAAAAGGCGACATGACCCAAGAGCATCTTGATGAGATGGTTGAGGAAGCCAAGTCCATGTATTCAAAGGCGAAAGAAGCCTTTGAGAATGAGCCTGGTCCGGTGGATGACGCCGCCAAGCTGCTCTCGGACATGGTCGCCATGGGTGAGCATATGGGTCTGACGGCCAAGCAGTAACCTGCAATGCCTGTTTGAAAGACGGCCCCGCATCGCGCGGGGCCGTTTCCGTTTGGGGCGTGTGCGCCCGCGCGATTGCGCCGGCCCCTTTCCAGTACCGCAAAGGTCGGGTATCACTTTGCAACTTCGTTACTTTTTGCAGGTCGGCCCCAGTTTATGAAACGCTTACGCTCTCATTCCATCGGTGTGGACAGCGGAGATGTGATCCTGTTCTCGGACTACGAGGACGGGGGAGAGATGTGGACAGGCCGCGGCCAGCGCGAGCGGCGCAAGCACATCCGGTTTGATACACCCTATCGCGACGCGCCGACGGTGCAGGTGTCCATTTCGCTTTGGGATCTGGATGCCGCGACAGTGATCCGCGCGGATATCTCGGCGGAGGCGGTAACGGAGAAAGGGTTCGACATGGTGTTCCGCACCTGGGGGGACACCCGTGTGGCCCGCGTGCGCGTGGCCTGGTCCGCGATCGGGTCCTTGCCGGACGATGATGATTGGGACGTGATTTGAGGCGGGGAGGGGTGCTTTGCCCCGCATGCCGTATTGCGCGACGATGATTTGATCCTGAACCTTTGCCAGAGGGGCGGAAAGGGAAGCAGACCACATGATTTCTTATGTCACAGTTGGTGCCGATGAGATTGCAGCCGCGAAACGGTTCTATTCTGCCTTTCTGCCTGCGCTTGGCTACGGGCTGGATGAGGGACCTGAGGGGCTCAGCTATGTGTTGCCAGTCCCTCCCGGTCAACCGCCTGTTTCCCCGGATTTCTATGTCAAACCCACCTTCGATGGGGGACCTGCTTCTGCCGGGAACGGCTCCATGGTTGCCTTTGAGGCGCGCAGTCAAGCCCAGGTGCGTGACCTGCACGCGGCCGCCCTTGCGGCTGGCGGGACTGACGAGGGGGCACCGGGGTTTCGCGCGGCCTATGGGCCTCATTTCTATGTCGGCTACCTGCGTGACCCTCAGGGCAACAAGATCGCATTGTTCTCAAGCGATCCAGCCGAACCGGGTCGGGACGGGTAGCGCGGGTGCCCACGGGGGCCTGCAAGGTCTGCGTCGTAGCGGGCGTTTTTGGTTGCGTTGAGGCTTTGTTCGGCCACTCTGTACCATGAACCGATACCGCAGGGGATGACCGTCATGGCCGACCGGAAGCTCTATCTTGGTCCGTTAACCGACAACCGGCGCTGGGACATGGTCAATATCCGTCCGGATGATGTGGTCGTCGTAACGCCTCCGAAGTGCGGCACGACATGGATGCAGACGATTGTGGCCTTGCTCCTTTCCGGTGATCCTGAGGTTGAACCGGAACTGGCCACCAAGATGCCTTGGGTCGATATCCGCTTTCGCGAGATGTCGGAAGTTGCTGAACGGCTGGAAGCGATGACCCACAGACGCTGCATGAAGAGCCACACGCCGATGGACGGGCTGCCGCACCATGATCATGCGCAGTTCATTTGCGTCTTTCGCCATCCGCTGGATGCGCATTTTTCCTATCGCAGGCACCTCGCCAATATCCACATGCCATTTTTCAGTCATTGGTTTCCCGAAGATGATACGGACGGCGTGACGTTTCGCCGTTTTCTGGATGCGGGGGCGGAAGGATATGACGGCGACGCTGCGCCGCTTGCCCATATCATCCGGCACTACAAGGCGGCGCTGACCCGCGCGGAGCGGCCCAATGTGTCGATGTTCCATTACGCGGATATGACCCGTGACTTGCCGGGCACCATCGCCAGAGTGGCCGACCTGCTGGACATCACCCATCCGCCGCATGTGTTTGAACAATTGGTGGAGGCTGCTGGTTTTGACAACATGAAGGCCCATGCGGAACGATTTGCACCCGGCGGGGGCACGGGGTTCATGAAGTCCGACACCGACTTTTTTCACAGTGGCACAAGTGGAAAATGGGTGGACGTCCTGACGGACAAAGAGATCAGCGCTTTTGATGCGGTGATGGACAGCTGTCTGACGCCCGAGGAACGCGCATGGCTGGAGTATGGATCTGCGGGGCAGATTTGACGGTACAGTTGGTCGTCAGGCTGCCATTGAGCCGGGTCCTCCGCGCCGTGTGCCGCCTGTTACCCCTGATACATCCCGTCATAGATGGGCCCCAGCGTGTCCGCCTCAAACAGCGAAGACACAGATGTCCCGTTCCAGATGTTCAGGATCGCCTGCGCAAAGATCGGGGCGGTGGGCACAATGCGGATGTTCTTGGCTTTCTTGATCTCTTCGGTGGGCTGGATGCTGTCGGTGATCACCAGTGATTTCATCACTGAATTGGTCACACGTTCTACCGCGGGGCCGGACATCACACCGTGGGAGATGTAGGAGTGTACTTCCGCCGCGCCATTCTCCAGCAGGATTTCGGCGGCCTTGCAGAGCGTGCCGGCCGTGTCGCAGATGTCATCCACAATGAGGCAGGTCTTGCCCGTCACGTCCCCGATGACGGTCATTTCTGCCACTTCACCGGGTTTCTCGCGGCGTTTGTCGACGATGGCCAAGGGTGCATTCACCCGCTTGGCCAATTCGCGCGCGCGCGCCACGCCGCCCACGTCCGGGGACACGACCATCAGGGTGTCCATCTGGTCCTTGAACTGATGCTTGATGTCCAGCGCAAAGACCGGAGAGGCGTAGAGGTTATCGACGGGAATGTCGAAAAACCCTTGAATTTGAGCGGCATGCAGGTCCATCGTCAGAACCCGCTCGATCCCTGTGCCGACCAGCATGTTGGCAACCAGCTTGGCCGTGATCGGTGTGCGCGCCTTGGTGCGGCGGTCCTGACGGGCGTAGCCGAAGTAGGGCAGTACCGCTGTCACCCGGCTGGCAGAGGACCGGCGCAGGGCGTCGGCCATGATCAGCAGTTCCATCAAATTATCGTTTGCAGGGTTAGAGGTGGGTTGGACGATGAACATATCTTCGCCGCGGACGTTCTCAAACACTTCGACAAAGATTTCGCCATCGTTGAACCGTTCAACCCGCGTATCGACCAACCCTACGTTGACCCCCCGGTGCAGGGACATGCGCCGTGCAATGGCTTGCGCCAAGGGTTTGTTGGCATTGCCGGTAATCAGCTTGGGTTCAGAGGTGAGGGGCATGGGGGGAGGGTCTCCGTGGCAGCGGGAATGTAACAGAATCGCGACGTTGAACCCCGCTTAACATGGCCTTAACGTGCCACCAAGAACCCACCTTTAGATCGGACCTCAGATGCCACAGATCGACTACTTTTTCGCGACACTGTCCCCCTATTGCTACCTTGCCGGGGAGCGGCTGGAGGCCGTTGCGGCCAAACATGGTGCGACGATCAGCTACAAGCCCTATGACATCATCGCAGGCTTTTCGCGCACCGGTGGAACGCTGCCGAATGAGCGTCACATCAGCCGCATTGAGTACCGCGCGCAGGAACTGGTGCGGCAGGCGAAGAAGCTGGGGATGCCGTTTCACCTCAAGCCCGCTCATTGGCCGACAAATGGCGCGCCTGCGGCCTATGCGTTCATTGCGGCGCAGAATGCAGGCGGCGGGGATCTGGGCAAGCTGGCCCATGGGATCACCCGCGCGGTCTGGGCGGAGGAAAAAGACATCGCAGAGAATGATGTGGTGCGCGCGTGTCTGACCGATGCAGGATTTGATCCGGCGCTGGCGGACAGTGGTTTGCTGGAAGGGGCCGAAACCTACGCCCGTAATCTGGAAGAAGCGGTGGAGCGTGGAGTGTTTGGCGCGCCGTTCTATTTTGTCGGGGATCAGCGGTTCTGGGGGCAGGACCGGATTGAAGATATCGACCTGCATCTGGCGGGCGCGTTGTGAGCCTTCAGCCCGGCTTTGCGCCCTATGTCCACACGCTGGGGCAGGGCCCGCGCCGCGTTCTGGCCCTGCATTGCACGCTGGCGTTTGGTGGCGCGTGGGGCGGCATGGCAAAGCTGCTGGGCGACCGGCTGACTTTCGTCGCGCCTGATTTGCCCAGCCATGGCAATAGCGCGAAATGGGACGGGCAAAGCGACTTTGCGCAGACGGTGTTTGATACCACCCTGGCGCAGATGGATGCGGCTCCGATGGATGTGATCGGGCATTCCTTCGGAGCGGTGACCGCGCTGCGGCTGGCGGCAAAGAATCCCGAGCGCATTCGGTCACTGACAGTGTTCGAGCCGGTCTTCTTTGCGGTCGCCAAGGCCGATGCACCGGAGACGCTGGTCGATCATGACCGGGCCGCCAAGCCCTTTCAGGACGCGATCGATGCAGGGAACATGGAAGGGGCCGCACGGGCGTTTAACAGCATGTGGAGCACGGAGCGCGGCACATGGGACAAGATGCCCGAGCGCAGCCGCATGGCCATGGCGCGGGCCATTCACGTGGTGCCCAGCACCTATGCGCTTCTCTATGATGACACCGACGGCATGCTTGCGCCCGGTGTGCTGGAGCGGTTGCGCATGCCTGTGACACTGGTGCGCGGCGCGCTCACCCACCGGGCGGTAACCGCGACACTGGACGGGTTGCACAATCGCATTCCCGGGTCAGTTGTGGAGGTCATCCCCGAAGCAGGGCATATGGCACCGATTTCACATCCACAGGCGATGGCAGCGGTGTTCGAGGCCGCGCTGGCGCGGGGCTGACCGGTCAGAAGTGCGCGAGGAACGTATCAATCTGATCGCGGGTGATGGACCAGTCGCAGACAAGGCGGCAGGCCACCATATCCTCCGCCGCGCCGTCCAGCACATCGCCCCAAAGGTTGTATTGTGCGCCCGCATCGTGGAGGCGCTGGTGCACAGACCTTGGGAAGCGCGTGAAGATCATGTTGGCATCTGGGGTATGCAGAAACTCAGCGCCCGCTTTGGTCAGACCCTGCACCAGATATGCGGCGTTGTCATTTGCCTGCCGCGCGGTGCGCAGGAACAGGTCGTCCTGTAGATATCCGGCCATCTGCGCCGACAGGTAGCGGTGTTTAGAGAACAGATGCGCGCCGCGTTTCCGGCGGAGCTGAAATTCCCACGCCTTTGAGGGGTCAAAGAAAACAACGGCTTCCACCGCCATGCACCCGTTTTTTGTGCCCCCAAAGCTGACCACGTCCACGCCGGATTTCCACGACATCTCTGCCGCTGTACATCCCAATGCCGCCTGCGCATTGGCAAAGCGCGCGCCGTCCAGATGGACGGGCAGATTGTGGGACTTGGCCACAGACGTGAGGGCTTGCAGTTCCGCAAGGGAATGGACAGAGCCCCGTTCTGTGACCTGCGTGATCGTCACGGGGCCGGGCTGGGCCACGTGGACGTCGCCTGCGGGATGGGCCGTGATTGCGGCCTCCAGTGCCTCCGGCGTCATCTTGTCGTCTGTGCGCACGCAGGTAAGCTTGACGGCACCGGCGTAAAACTCCGGCGCGTTGCATTCGTCTTCTTCCACATGGGCGACGCTGGAACAGTAGATTGTCTGCCACGGCTGGGTGTAACACGCCAACGCCAGCGCATTGGCCGCCGTCCCGGTGGAGACCAGAAACACCTCCGCTTCCGGCGCGTCGAACACCCGGCGGATGCCGGCGCGGACCTCGTCCATCATATCATCATTGCCGTAGGGCAATTGATGCCCGGTGTTGGCGGCGATCACACGCTCCATCACCTGCGGATGCGCGGGGCCTGCATTGTCAGAGGCAAAAAACATCAGGTTGATTCCTCAATAACGTGGTCTTCCCATTCCTCGAACGGGGTGTCGAATTCCGAAACGGTCTGCCCGCGCACGGAAATGCCCGCGCGGTGCACGCTTTCGGGATCGCCGGACACCAGCGGATGCCAGTCGGGCAGGGGGTTGCCCTGCCACAGCAGACGGTAGGCGCAGGTTTCAGGCATCCAATAGGCATGGCTGTCCAGATTATCCGGGCGCAGCACGATACAATCGGGCACGAAATGGTGGCGCTGCTCGTAATGGGCACAGCGGCAGGTGGCGTCATCGAGCAGGCGGCAGGCCACACGGGTCAGCGCAACCTCGCCACTGTCCTCATCCTCAAGCTTGTTCAGGCAGCATTTGCCACAGCCGTCACAGAGCGCTTCCCACTCCGTGGGCGACATCCGGGTCAGCGGTTTTTTCTCCCAGAACCGCGGCGTGAGGCCCTTGGCGGCGATGGGTTTCATAGCGCGCTGAGGATCGCGCGGGCACGGGCGCTGTCATCATCCATCTGCGCGATGAGCGCGTCGAGACTGTCGAACTTTTCCTCGCCCCGCAGATGCTCCACAAGGCCGACCGAGAGGGATCTGCCGTAAAGGTCGCCCTTGAAATCAAATAGATAGGTTTCGATGTTGGGGGTGTTCACCCCAAACATCGGGCGCACGCCAAGGCTGGCCACACCGTGATAGCTGCCCGCCTGCGGCCCTTCCAGAACATCGACCAGCACTGCATAGACGCCAAAGGCCGGCGGGTGCAGGCCTTCGATTGACATGTTCGCCGTGGGATACCCCAAAGTGCGCCCGCGCTTTTCCCCGTGCAACACCGCCCCGTCGATCCGGTGCCAGTGGCCCAGCATCTCGGCTGCATCGCGCGGACGTCCATCGCTGAGGGCGGCACGGATGGCGGTGGAGGAAACGGTCTGTGTGCCATTGGCCATCAGCGGGGCGATGGTCACGTCAAAACCCAGTTGCGCGCCAAACGCCTTGAGGTCTTCTGCGGTGCCTTTGCGGCCCTTGCCAAAGCAGAAATCCGCGCCGACCACCACATGACGCAGGCCCAGACCGGCGTGCAGCACATCGCGGGCAAATGCGTCAGGCGTGAGGGAGGACAGCGCAGTCCCGAACGGCAGCTCATAAAGCCGATCCACCCCGATCTTTTCCAGACGGTGCGCACGCGCCTCCGCGCTCATCAACCGGAAGGGCGGGGCGTCGGGGGCGAAATGGCTGCGGGGATGCGGCTCAAACGTGACAATGCCCAGAGGGGCCTCGGGCAGGGCGTCGCGCGCCAATTCGATCACCGACAGGTGGCCGCGGTGCACCCCGTCAAAATTACCGATGGCCGCGGTGGCCCCCCGGTCTTCGCTTGCAACCTGATTGTACTGCCGGATGATCTTCATGGCCCTTGCCTAATCGCGCAAAGGTCAGAGGGCAAGAGCCGCCCCCCAGCTTCATTTGGCCTGTAAACTCAAGGACGACAGAAGCGCCGGGCGCCTCAGTCGAATTTGCGCGATGGCGCCAGCACCGTGGCTTCACCAACCAGCACTTTCTTCCCTTCGACAGAGCAATGGCAATCCATCTTCACGATACGCTTGGCGGGATCGATGTCGGTGACTTTTACTTCGGCATAAACCACATCGCCGGGGCGCACAGGGCGCAGGAACTTCAGCGATTGGCCCAGATAGACGGTGCCATGACCGGGCAGCTGTTCGCCAATCACGGCTGAGATCAGGCCGGCCGTCAGCATTCCATGGGCGATACGCCCCTGAAAGATCGTATCCTGCGCATAGTCATCATCCAGATGCACCGGGTTGCGGTCGGTGGAGATGGTGGCGAACATTTCGATATCTTCGTCCGTCACTTCCTTGCGGATATAGCGGAACATGCCGATTTCGATGTCTTCGATGACGATTGTGCCACGGGGAAGATTGTCCAACATCATACACCTCTCGGTAATAAAAGTATCACCGGAGCGTCCGGTTTGGAACTTAATTACTTCGCGCGCGCAGAAAATCAAGCGTTAAATGTGTCAGCGCAGGTGACCTATCGTAAAGGTGGGAGAGGACATTTCCTTTTCCAGATAGGCGGTTAGCGCCTCAGGATCCGGTTGTGTGCCAGTTTTTGTTTCTGATGCGGCCAGACCGCCAGAGATAAAGAGGGAATCGATGTCTTCCCCGATGGCACCGGCGATGTCAGTCAGAACGCCGTCACCAATGCACAGGATTCGGTCATCCGCGATGCCGCGGCCCAATGCCGTCAGCCTGCGCCGGGCCAGATCATAGATCGGCGGATGGGGTTTGCCGAAATACAGGCTTTCACCTCCCATCTCGGTGTAGAGCTTGGCCAGCGCGCCGGCGCACCATTCGCGCACCTCGCCCCGGTCCACAACGATATCGGGGTTCGCGCAGAGCAGTTTCAGCCCCTTCTGCTTGGCATAAAGAAACTGCGGGCGCATGACCTCCGGGTCGGCCATGGGGTCTTGAGGACCAGTACAGACGATGCCTTCGGCCTCTTCCAGCGGAACCGTTTCAATGGTCATGGGATCTTCGATCAGGTGCAGGGGTTCAAAGAAGCGTTCGTCGCCCGGATAGCCGATGTGCCAGACCTTTTGCCCCACTGTGCCCAGAAACATCGCGGACCGTGCGGAATCGCCGGAGGTGGCGATAGTATCCCATGCGTCATCCGGCACGCCAAATTGCACCAGTTGTTTCTGCACACCTGCGCGGGGACGGGGGGAGTTGGTGACCAGAACCACCTTGCCGCCCTCGCGGCGATACTGCTGCAACGCTGCAACCGCTTCGGGCAGGGCATGGACGCCGTTGTGCACACAGCCCCACAGATCGACGAACATCGCGTCATATTGGGCAGAAATCTCGGACATGGATTCGACGATACGGGTCATGGCGGCTCCAAAGCTGTTGCGCTGGCATAGGCCAATTGCGGCGGAGATGAAACCGGGCCCGGCTCAGTCCCGGTTTCCCGGTATCTGCCGGTTGCGCGTCCAGTCGAAGGTGCCCTGATCGCGCTCCTCGACCGCCTGTTTCCACCCCACCTCCTCGGACCGGGCTTTGAAATTCAACCCTTCGGGGGAATGGCGGGTGATCCCGTCAAAGACGGTGGCAAGCCGCTGCGTCTGGTTCAGGGTGGCTTCCATGGTCTGGTTGATGACCATCTTGTGCATGGCCAGTTGGTTCACCGGCACGGTCGCCATGCGCGCGGCCAGTGCCTCCACCTCAGCGTCCAGCTGATCCTCGGGCACGGATTTCAACACCAGACCCATCTCCGCCGCTTCCGCGCCGGTGATCTTGTCGCCCGTGAACATCATCCGCTTGGCCTTCTCCGGCCCCAGCCGGTAGACCCACATCGCGGTGGTGGGGCATCCCCAGACCCGCGCGGGCATGTAGCCGATCTGCGCGTCATCGGCCATCACCACCAGATCACAGCACAGGGCGATGTCCGAACCACCTGCAACCGCAAACCCGTGCACCTTGCAGATCACTGGTTTCATGGCGCGGAACAGCGACATGAAAGCCTGCGTGTTGGCCCACATGAACTGGTAATCCTGCATCGGGTCCCATGGCATGGGTTGGGTGATCCTGTTGTCCGGGTCAGCGGCGTAATGGGCCAGATCGTACCCTGCACAGAACGCCTTGCCCGCGCCCGACAGCACCATCACATGCACGTCCGGATCGGCGTCAGCACGCTCCACCGCTGCCTGCAAGTCGCGCGGCATGTCATCATCAATGGCGTTCATTACCTCTGGCCGGTTCAGCGTCAGCCGGGCAATCCGTCCGTCTTTTTCGTAGGCTACTGTGCTCATGGCATCCTCCTGTTCTGGCAGGGGCCTGCATGGCTCAATCCGCGTCGCTTGCGTATTCCAGCAGTTCCCCCGGCTGACACTCCAACACTTTGCAAATCGCGTCCAGCGTTGAGAACCGCACACCCCGCGCCTTGCCTGACCGCAGGATCGATAGGTTTTGTTCCGAAATCCCGACCTTTGCCGCCAGCTCGCGTGAGGTCATCTTGCGCTGGGCCAGCGCAACGTCGAGCCGCACAATGATCGCCACCTCAGATCACTTCCCGATGGTCCCGCCAAAGGGCGGCCCCCAGCACGAAGGCATGTGAGGTGAAGCTGGCCAGCAGGGCCGCGAAGATGGTCGTGATCTGCCCCGGACCGATAGAAACGGCGAGGGTCCGCTCCCCTTCAGGATAATGCCAGGAGGCGACGACGGTCCCAAGGGCGGCTGCCAACACACCCCAGATGACCACGACCCACAGCAATTGCGCCGTGCGGCGGGCAGCAGCGCCTGCCGCGCTGGCGTCCGCGATCAACAGGGCAGTGAAAATGCGGCGTGTTTGCCAGACGACGGCATACCAGATCCCGATCTGTGTCAGCGTAAGGGCGGTAAGTCCAAAGGCCTGCATGCCGCTTGCGTCGTCTCCGTCCTGACCCACTTGCGCGGCAAGCCATCGTCCGGCCGCGCCGGTCTCAACCAGAGTCCAGACAACCACAACCGCCCCCATCAGGATCAGCAGCGCCAGCACCGCAGTCAGAGCATTGCGCAGAATTTCGGCGGACCGCAGGAAAGACTGTGTTTCAGTTTCGATCATGTTTTTGACCTATACATTAATGTTTAACATTAATAGATAGTCGTAAATCATTTAGAATCGGAGTTCAAGTCAGATGATAAAAGCAACCCTTTTGGCTGCGTTGAGCAGCGCTCTTCTGTCCGCTTGCGGCAGTGTCACTCCGGCGGGTCTGATGGCTGCTGCGCGGCTTGATCCGCTGGAAACCCCACCTGCCGCATTGGCGGTGGCTGTCAGCGTCCCGCAGGGTGTGCGCTTGCAGGACGGGGATGCGGTGTTGCGTCTGGCCTTTCAGCCCGAAGATCCCGCACAGGCCGAAGCCGTCGGGATTGAGGTGCCTCTTTCGGTGCGCGCAGATCCATCTGCGCCTGAGGCTACCGTGTCCGATGATCTGGTCTATGTGTTGCAACTGAACGCGCGGGACGCCGCCAGAATGGCCGACGCCCAACGCCAGATCATCGCCCTGCGCGCCGCAGAGGTCGCGGGGCAAGGGAGCCTCGGTATTGAGGTAACAGGCGGTTGTCTGATCTCAACGATGCCCGATACATTTCCTGTCGCCACATGGCTGCGTCCCAAGCCCGCAGGCGACTGGGTGCCGCTGACCCGTAGAAGAGATTTGCTCAACGTGCTGCCCGCAGCAGAAGCGAACGCGCTGCTTGGACGGCTGGAAAGGTGCTGAACAGGGGCTTGAGCCCTGCGGCCTCAGACCTTGAGGTTTGGAATGATCTGCTTTTTGCGGCTCATGATGCCGGGCAGGACAACCGTGTCGCCGGACACCGATGCGCCAAAGCTCTTCTCTGCCACACTCTTGGTCAGATCGTTGGGGATCAGCATGGTCGCTTCCTCATTGAGGATATCGACCACAAACAGCAGCACCTGATCGGCGCCATCCTCGGACGCCACGCCGGGCATTGCCGCCATCAGCGCATCCTTGCGGTCCAGCACAGAGGCAGGCGCGGTGGTTTCCAGAACGGAGACGCGGAACTGCTTGCCATCAACGGCGTATTCCTTGCTGTCCATGCGCAGCAACTCGGCTTCGGAAAAGGCGGAGACGTCGGATTTGGCGGCAAACATCTCAGCTGCAAAGGCAGGGATGTCGACGCCAAGATCCTTGGCCAGCGCATGGGCGATGGCTTTGTCTTCCTGTGTGGTTGTGGGGCTGCGGAATTCCAGCGTGTCCGACAGGATACAAGTCAGCATCGCGCCTTTCACCCCTGTCGGCATCTGCGCCATGTCATCGCCGATCATCTTCCACATGATGGTCGCGGTGCAGGCCAGTGGTTCAATCCGGATCTCGATGGGTCCCGCAGTTTCCAGACCACCGACCAGCTTGTGATGGTCAATAATGCCGGTGATGTTGGCGGCGTTGATGCCGTCGGGCAATTCGGCAGGGTTGTTGGTGTCCACGATCACCACGTCCTGGCCTTCGGCCACACCGTCGATGATCTGCGGCTTGTCCAGTTTCCAGTGATCCAGCATGAACAGCGCTTCGGTGTTGGGTTCACCCAGCAAGGCGGGGGCGGCGTCCACGCCTTTGATCTGGTTGAGATACCAGGCCCAGATGATCGGGCTGCCGGTGCTGTCGGTGTCGGGGGATTTGTGGCCAAAAACGAGCGTGGTCATGGGAGGTTTGCCTCAGGAAAGGGGAGTGATTTGCCGCCTTATAGGCGCGTGCCCCGGTGTTGTCACCACCTTGGCTTACAAGCCCAGATCCGCGCGTTTCTTCCTGGTCAATCCGGCCACCACCATGTCGTAGGAGGCTTTGATGTGCGCGCGCAGGCTGTCGTCCGACAGGCCCGGTGTGTCGTAATGCTGTATCCACTTCAGACCGCGCGACGCCATATAGGGGGCAGGGCGCAAGCCGGGGCTGTCAGAGAGAATTTCGAACGCCATTTCAGACGCCTTGAAGGTCACGGTATTGCCGCTTTCGCCCATGCCGATGATGGCAAAGACCTTGCCGCCGACCTTGTAGACATCCGCATTGCCCCACTGGACAACATGGGTGGCCTGCGGTTGGGCAGCGCAAAAGGCGGTCAGTTCGTCACGGGTCATGGGCGGAGCATAGACAGTTGGAAGCGGCGCGCAAATGGGGCAGGTTGGTCCCATGTCCGATAGCCCGCGTGAAACCGACCTCTATCTGCCCGTCAAAGGGTTTCTTGAGGATCAGGGCTATGTGGTCAAAGCCGAGATTGGTGCCGCCGATGTGGTGGCCGTGCGCGGGGCAGAGCCGCCCTTGGTGGTGGAGCTGAAGCTGGGCTTTTCGCTGGCGCTGTTTCATCAGTGCATCGCGCGTTTGAAGGTGGTCGATGAGGTCTACATGGCCGTGGCGCGCCGGCCCGGAAAGCGGTTTCACAAGGCGTTGAAGGACAACACCGCGCTGGCCCGGCGGTTGGGGCTGGGGCTGATCACGGTGCGGCTGAAGGATGGTCTGGTCGAGGTCCATTGCGATCCCGGGCCATACAACCCGCGCAAATCCAGGAAACGCGAAACCGCGCTGCTGCGGGAGTTTGCCCGCAGGCAGGGCGACCCCAATGACGGTGGGCAGACGCGGGCGGGGCTGGTTACGGCCTACCGGCAGGACGCGCTGAAGATTGCGGTCTATCTGTTTGAAGTGGGGGCCAGCAAAGGCGCGGATGTCGCGCGGGAGACAGGCGTGCCCGCCGCGACCCGGATGATGCGCGACGATCACTACGGCTGGTTCGAGAAGGTTGAGAAAGGCGTCTACGGCCTGACCCCGGTGGGCGCTGGAGCGGTGAGCGTCAGCGGTCGGGTGCTGGGCACCTAGAGCAACCAACCCAAAACCTGAGGCCCTCAGTTGCGCAGAAAGGCGCCGGAGGCGGGTGTGTTCCGGCGCAGCGCGGGTTGGCTGCTCTAAAAGGCCTGCCGTTCCAGCGTGTAGCCTTCCTTGGCAAGCAGGTTGAGAATGCCCTGCGCGCCCCCCAGATGCAGCGCGCCCGCTGCGACGACGATGCTGTCGCCGGGGGTGGCCTCTATGGGGGCGATCCAGGACAGGTTGCGCTGGATGTTGATCAGATCCATGACATCGTCAAAGAGGGCATCAAACTCTGTGTCCGGCATGTCGAAATGGACGCGGGTGGTCACGCGGGAGGTTTCAAGGGCTGCGATCACCTCCTGATCGAAATACTGTTCCACCAGCGTGAAGCTGGCGTTCTCGGACGCGTCGACCGGCACAACTCCCAGATTGAGCAGGGCGATCTGCTCTTCCAGCGGGTCCTGATTGAACAGGCGGAATACCGTCTCGAAGGGTTCAAGTGAGGATGTCGGGACGCCCGCGTCTTCGGCAATCGTCATGATCCGCTGATCCAGCCCATTCTTGCTTTGCGTCATTGATTTGAGGGTGCAGGGCGACATGGAGAGCATCAGGGTCAGATACCAGGGCTGAAACTTTGCCGCCATGAAGGGCGGGATGCCGCGCACGCGGGCGGCTTCGGCCAGCTTGGCCCATGCGTCCTCCGGCATCAGTTCGATCAGGGTTGTATCGGTGAGAAAGAGCATTTCCGGCTGCGTGGCCACGGCCTGTTCCAGCGCGGCCTGGCTTTCTGCGTTCGCTTCGACAAGCAGATGATCTGCGGAACGGATGATCGGGGCGAGGGCGGCAGTCATCGGATCAAACCTTGGGTCATCCACATGCAGCGTGCCAATGATATGGAGTGTCCGGGTGCCACGGGTCGCTGTCCAATAGGTGCCTTCGGCGTAGGGAACCCCTTCGAGCCGCTGCGCGATCTCGGCACGTTGTTCGGGCGTCAGAACCGTGCGCAGATCGGTGCCGGTGCAGGCCGCATGCAGATTTGCGGGCAAGATCAGCAGGAAGAGTATCAAAAACAATCGCATAGGTTCACGCTCCATGGTCCCTTGCGGGTAAGCTAGAGCAGCCGACCCAAAACCTGAAGCACTCAGTTGCGCAGAAAGGCCCCGCCTCCGGGCGGTACCGGCTTGACCGGGCAACCAGCCCGCGCTGCGCCGGAACACACCCGCATCCGGGGCCTTTCTGC
>Ga0160419_100261_pt1 | contig 36922 bp, 30 predicted proteins | sample CelAP2metagpilot_2_FD_108196 | JGI IMG/M metagenome (GOLD analysis project Ga0160419, IMG submission 108196) | Phycosphere-associated microbial communities from Cellana algal ponds in Kailua-Kona, Hawaii, USA - Cellana AP2-4-25 metagenome pilot ... | reverse complement strand
GCGGTGGCGTCAAAGGCCAGGATATCGCGTGGTGTCACGCTCAGGCCAAGCATACCTGCCTCAAGATAGATCACCTCATCTTGGGCAAACCGCGGCACCACGATATCCAGCTTTGTTTCCGGTTCAGCGCGGGCAATGCCACGATACCCCTCCAGTGCGCAGGCCGGAACAACAACAAAGGGATCGCCCATCTCCACGTCGGCAATGTCGCTTTCGATCAGGACGCCCTGATCCGGCATGACCCAAAGAGCGGTGCGATTGTTCAGTGCATCCTGTGGAATATACACGGGGCAGCGCAGCGGATCAGGAAGGCCCGGGCGCAGCAACAGGGTTTCGCGGTGAAGTTCGACGATCGGCTGCATGCCGTGGTCAAAGGTGAGTGCAAGATCACCAACCGCCAGCGCCTCGATCGGGCGCCAGCCAAGATGCGAGGCCACATGCGTGCCTGACAGGATACCGCCCTGCCCGGCTGCGACCAACGGGTACTCTGTTTCCAGAGCCTCGGCCATCGGAGAGAGCTTGCGTTTCAGCAGCCAATCCAGCATCGGTTTTCCCTTTCACCAAGGCAGCTGCACCTTCTGCGCAGCCCGTCAAGTTACCCGTCCGCACATCGGCCTGACGCCCAAATGCGGGAGAGGGATACGCAGCATTGGCTGGCGATGGCCCGTTTTGGCGATGCGCCGTCTGCCCTGCGATTCCGTCTCTCGCTTACCGGTCTATCGGTGAATCGTTAAAAGAGTATTCAAATCGCGCGATATCTTCGGCGCAGGCCTCGGCAACCGCGTCTCTTGCCTTTTGGTCATAGAGCGGCTGCCACTCAGCCGGGCGGCCGGATTGATTGGCGCGGGGCAAGGTCAGATCAAACCCCAGATGATCGAACAGCGGCTGCGCGTCGCGCGAAAATTGCTCCAGCCGGATAAACAGATCGCAGCGCTCCTGTCCTTGCGAGGTCTGCATGTACGATCCGGCGGGCGATGCACGCAGGCTTGCCAGAATGCGCGGATGCGATGCGAACTCGTTAAACGTCAGCGCCTTTGCCAGTGGGATCGACGGATGATCAAAGCTCTGTTTTCGCAGCCAATGATAGAGGCTCAGCACACGGTCCCAAGGGTTGCGCACCAATGTGAATGCAAACAGCCGCTCCATCCGGGTTTGCGGCACAAGGCCCTCCAGATCTGCCAGCGTCGAATGTTTCCACAGCCGACCACGCGCCTGCGCGCCCTGTAGTCGTCGTCGCCGTTTGCTCGCCTTTGGGGTGTCGCCAAGCATCATGTCATCGGCCATCGCTCGCTCTTCCAGCGCAAGCGCCATCGCTGTCCCACCCGTCTTGGGGATGTGAATAAAGACATAGGAACGGCCGGGCGACAGGATCATGTTCGCAAGCTAAGCGGTTTTGCCACCAATGAAAACCGCGACTTCGCACTGCAATAATGTCATAGATCTTTCAATGCGCGCAACTTTGCGCAATATCTTGGACAAAACGCGCATGAATCATCTTGGAGGGCAGGATATGGGCTGGATGGCAGATGAGACGGGTCTGGAGAAGACCGCTGCAAACTATGTGCCGCTGACACCACTGTCGCATCTGCGCCGCGCGGCGCATGTCTTTGCCGATGTGCCCGCCGTTGTCTACGGCTCGCACCGCAAGACCTATGCCGCCTACTATGACCGTTGCACCCGGCTGGCATCAGCGCTCGCGGGTATGGGGGTTCGCCCTGGCGATGTGGTCGCAACCTTGATTCCCAACCTTCCAGCGCAGGCAGAGGCCCATTTCGGTGTGCCTGCCTGCGGTGGCGTTCTGAATACGATCAACACGCGCCTCGACGTGGGCACGGTGGCCTATATCTTTGACCACGGTGAAGCAAAGATTGTTCTGGTCGACAGCCAGTTCCTGCCGCTCGCAGAGCAGGCAAAAGAAGAGTGCGAGGGCAAAGGCCCCCTGATCATCGAAGTACCGGATGAGCAGGCCGGTTATCCGGCTTCGGGCCGCCATCCGGTCTATGAGGATGTGCTGTCTGCCGCGTCTCATGATTTCGACTGGATCATGCCGCAGGACGAATGGGAAAGCCTTGCGCTGAATTATACCTCCGGGACAACCGGGCGGCCCAAAGGCGTCGTCTATCATCACCGGGGTGCCTATCTGATGACAATGGGAACGGTCATCTCATGGCGGATGGTCATGCAGCCAAAGTACCTGGCGATCGTTCCGCTGTTCCATTGCAACGGCTGGAACCACACCTGGATGATGCCGGTTCTTGGCGGCACGCTGGTGTGCTGCCGCGACATCACGGCCCCTGCCATCTACGATGCCATCGCAGACGAAGGGGTCACCCATTTCGGCGGTGCGCCCATCGTTCTCAACATGATCGTAAACGCCCCACAGGACCAGCGACGCAGTTTCGACCACACCGTGGAAGTCTTCACCGCAGGCGCCCCGCCCGCCCCTGCCACCCTGGAAAAGATCGAAGCACTCGGCTTTCATGTGACGCAGGTCTATGGGCTGACGGAAACCTATGGCCACGTCACCGAATGTCTCTGGAAAGGGGGCAGCTGGGACAATCTTGACCAGCAAGGGCGCGCAACGATCAAGGCGCGGCAGGGTGTGGCCTTTCCAATGATGGACCATATCACCGTCATGGACGAAACGATGTCGCAGATCCCGATGAACGGTCAGGATCAAGGTGAGATCGTGATGCGGGGCAATTCGGTGATGAAGGGTTACCTGAAGAACCCCGACGCAACGCAAGAGGCGTTCAAGGGCGGTTATTTCCATTCAGGTGATATCGCCGTGCAGCACCCCGACGGTTATATCCAGATTGCCGACCGGGCGAAGGACATCATCATTTCCGGCGGCGAAAACATCTCCTCTGTGGAGGTTGAAGGCGTTCTCATGGCGCATCCGGCCGTCAACCTGGCGGCAGTTGTTGCAAAACCTGACGACAAATGGGGGGAAGTCCCCTGCGCCTTTGTCGAACTGAAACCAGGAGAAGACGTGAATGAGGCTGCGCTGATTGCATTCAGCCGAGAAACCCTCGCAGGTTTCAAAGCCCCGAAAAAGGTCGTCTTTCAAGAGCTTCCGAAGACGTCGACCGGCAAAATCCAGAAATTTGAACTGCGCAGCATCGCGCGCAAGCTATAAATGCCCCAAGTGCATTGAAGCGCGCGAAAAACCCGGCGGAAGTCAATTGCTGACGCCAGGTCTGGCGTGCTATTTGGGCGCTGTACTCTGAACGGTAAGGACGCCTCTCATAGATGACGGCATTGCGGGAATACCAACGACTTGAAGCAGCGGCGCTGTGGCGGCCGGGTCCGGATGCGCAACGGCGCGACGTGATCATTTCAGTTGGCGATGCAACGCTGACCATTGCGGACATGAATGACCGCCCGCTCGCGCATTGGTCTCTTGCCGCGCTGGAGCGGCAGAACCCCGGTGCCTACCCTGCCCTTTTCCACCCCTATGGTGATCCCGACGAAACGCTGGAAATCGGTGAAGATGAAACCGCCATGCTGGAGGCGATCGACAGGCTACAGGCCGCGCTGTCACGCGCGCGCGCCCACCCCGGACGGCTGCGCAGCGCGACACTTCTCTCAGGCCTGGCCATTTTCGCCGCAGCCGCCGTCTTTTGGCTGCCCGCCGCGCTGATGTCGCACACCGTCAACGTGGTACCAGACATCAAGCGCAAGGCGTTGGGTCAGGCCCTTCTGGGGCGGATTGAGCGCCTGTCAGGGCAGGCCTGCAACACGCCGGAAGCAGCCCCCATCCTGACCCGGCTCGCGGACCGCTTGGATGTTCGTCAGATTGTTGTCCTGCGCAGCGGTGTGGCAAGCAGCCTGTATCTTCCCGGTGGCATCGTCGCACTGAACCGCAGTTTCGTGGAAGATCACGAAGACCCCGCTGTTGCAGCCGGCGCGGTTCTAGTCGAACGGGTCCGGGCCGCGGAACAGGATCCGCTTGCTGATCTCCTTTCTGCCGGCGGTATTCGCGCGACATTTCGGATGCTCACCACGGGCGAGATGACCCGGGCCACCCTTGACCGATACGCAGAAACTGTGGTGACCGCTCCGCGCCCCATGCCCACCGAAGAGGCCATCCTGGAAGAATTCGGCCGCGCAGCTGTCCCCTCGACGCCCTATGCATATGCACAGGACATCACAGGCGAGACGACCCTCGGTCTGATCGAAGCGGATCCGATGGCGGGGCGAGATCTGGAACCAGTTCTAAATGATCGTGATTGGGTGCAACTGCAAAATATCTGCAGCTGAACCTCCTCACCTCTGTACAAAAAAACGCGCCCTGAATGGCGCGTTTTTCATTTTATCCGTGGCACCCTACAGGAACGAGCTCACCTGCTGATCCGTGCGCCCGCATATCCGGCAGAACGGACCTTCGCCAGCGCAGCCTCTGCTGCTGCAGGACCGGCGAAGGGACCAGCCAGCACCACCTGATGGGTGACGCCTGCACGTTCAACCTTGCCCAGGCGAACAGGCAGACCATGCTTGCGCAGCGACTGCGCGACGGCCTCTGCCTTGGCCCGGTCAGAGACGGTTGCAGCCCGCACATATTTCTGCTGCGCAACCACCGGCGCCTGCCCGTCCTCCGGAGAGGAGCGGGTCGAAAGCCGCGTGACCAGCTGATCCTGATCGCCCGCGCTTTCCCGGCTCTCGGACAGACGGACCACCGGGCGATTGACAGGTTGCTTTATGCCTTGGCGGGGAACGCTGCGGGTCCAGATTTGCCCGGACGCGCCGGATACAGCATCACCGTTCTCGACAACCACCGCCTGACGGTCTGATTGCGCCTCTAATTGGCGCAAAGACATCTCTGCCCGGCGCGGGTTAAGGCGGTCATCCTCCCAGACCCTACGGTAGCCATCCGGCACCGACAGGCCACGGCTCAGCTGTCGTTCTTCGTAAACATGTTTGGGCATTACCCGCGTGTTCGCATCCAGTGCGCCATACCTGCCAGCAAAACCGTCCTGCGGGCCACAACGGACTCCGCTGCCGCGGTTGATGTACTGACGGCTCAGCTCAGATGCGCCTTCGCAAGGGCCAGACGACCAGTTCGGCGTGAGGATCGTCAGCGGCACGTCATCCCGGCGATAGGCGTCGTTATAGTCAGGGTGTGGGCGTCGCGGACTTGCCTTTGCGGTGCGGACGGGAATGGGTTTTGCCACCCGTGCCGGTTCGCGCTGGGGCTTCGTTGTCGTCACCACGCGGGGTGCTGTGGGCGTTGGCACGGGTTCTGAAGACGCAACGCTGGCTCCATCAGCCACGACCGGATCATTGGCGCGCTGCCCCTCGGGCAGAGTGATCAACTCTGCGGTTGGTGGCACCACAGCTTTTGGTGCGGCGTCATCGGCTGCAATCTGGGTCGGCTGGAACCCACAGAGCTGCTTGCGACTGCGCGTCACTCGCGGGATCCACGTGACATTGCCGTCAATCCCTGCCCGAATAAACACGCAACCACGGCTATCGACATATTGCTTGCCGGAAAAGGACGCAGGCGGGAACTCTGCCGGAGTGGCGGCTTCCCGGGCCGATTGGGCCGCCGCAGAGCCCGCTCCAAATGCAGCAAATCCCGCTGCGGCGAGCAATGCACTTGCAATAATTCTAGTAAGCATCATCAGAAGGCCCCACAATATATGGCGGCAGGATGCCCGAAAACGAATTCTTAGTAAAGCTGACGCTCTGGGAATTTATGAAAGAAGTCAGTGGGATCCTGCACGCTGTAGGACGAGGGCCCGCATCCGGTGCAATGGCAGTTGGCCGGACGGCCCGTCACGAAAAAAGGCGCCCCGATCCCGGAGCGCCCACAATATCAAATGCCGAGCATCAGTGGCTTGCGGCACCGTTGGCCAACGGCAGGTCCCGCGAACCGCTGGCACCGCATTACTTGGTGCCGAACATCCGGTCGCCTGCGTCGCCGAGACCGGGCAGGATGTAGCCCTTTTCGTTCAGCTGACGATCCAGAGAGGCCGTCACAATCGGCACGTCCGGGTGCTTTTCTTTCATCAGCGCGACACCTTCAGGGGACGCCAGCAAGCAGAGGAAGCGGATATCATTTGCGCCGGCCTCTTTCAGCAGGTCAATCGCAGCGGCCGAGCTGTTGCCGGTGGCCAGCATCGGGTCAACAGCGATGACAGTGCGATCCTTCAGACCCTCAGGCGCCTTGAAGTAGTATTGAACCGGCTGCAGTGTTTCCTCGTCGCGGTACAGACCGACAAAGCCCACACGCGCAGACGGGATCAACTCCAGAACGCCGTCAAGCATACCGTTGCCTGCGCGCAGGATCGAAACCAGAGCCAGCTTCTTGCCCGCCAGGATCGGCGCTTCCATTTCTTCCATCGGCGTGTCGATGGTGGTGGTGGTCAGCGGCATCTCGCGGGTGATCTCATAGGCCAGCAGCTGGGTGATTTCACGCAGCAGACGGCGGAACCCGGCAGTCGATGTGCCCTTGTCGCGCATCAGGGTCAGCTTGTGCTGCACCAGCGGATGATCAACGACGGTCAGATGTTCGGACATAGGGCGCTCCTTTCAGGCAAAATCAAACTCTCATAGTCCTTGGGGCCACAGAGGGGCAAGGCAGATCTGCCGAAATTTTCGGCAAATCTGCGGATCTCTGCGGGGAAACCTGCGGCGTCAGGCCCGATCAAAGCACCGAACGGCCAGGCCCGGCAGATGGCACCTCCAGATGCGCAGCAACGGTTGCGGCCACATCGACAAAACCCAGACGCCCCAAAGGCCCGCTGCCCCTGCCTGCCATCAGGACAGGAACCTGTTCACGGGTGTGATCGGTGCCCGGCCAAGAGGGATCGTTGCCGTGATCTGCAGTAAGAACCAAAAGATCGCCCTCGCGCAGCTTCGGCAAGAGCGCCGCAATCTCGGCGTCAAACCATTCCAACGCACGAGCATAGCCCGAGATGTCGCGGCGGTGGCCGTACAGACTGTCGAATTCGACGAAATTGGCGAAGGTCAGGCTGCCCTCTTCGGCCTGCTCTGCGGCGTCATGGAGATGCGCCATCAGGGTGGCGTCGTCGCCCTTGGCGAGGGTATCAATCCCCTGCATGGAGAAGATGTCACCAATTTTGCCAATGCCGTGGACGGTGCGCCCCGCGTCCTGCACCCAGTTGGTCAGGATCGGAGCCGGCGGTGTAATCGCATAATCGCGGCGGTTCGTTGTGCGGCTAAAGCCGCTTTCGGCGTCACCGACAAAGGGGCGCGCGATCACCCGACCAACCTTCATCGCATGCAGGTAAGGCGCTACCGCCTCACAAAGCGCCAGCAACCGCTCCAGGCCAAATGTTTCTTCATGGGCCGCGATCTGAAAGACACTATCCGCAGAGGTATAACAGATCGGCTGGCCGCTCTTCATATGCGCTGCGCCGTGTTCGGCGATGATCGCGGTGCCCGAGGCGTGACAATTGCCAAGGATCGCATCGGTTCCGGCCGCATTGCAGACATGCGCGACCAGTTCATCTGGAAAGGCAGGCGTCTTGTCAGGAAAATAACACCAGTCCCACGGCACCGGCAGGCCCGCCAGTTCCCAATGGCCAGACGGCGTATCCTTGCCCCGGCTCTGCTCAACCGCGGCACCCCAACGGCCCATCGGCGCCCGTTTGCCTGCGCCGAGATCGGGACAGGGCACTGCAGAAGCCTGCGCCACAGCCGCCCCCAGCCCAAGCGCATCAAGGGTCGGCAACCGCAAAGGGCCACTGCGCCCCTCCTCGGCCAGTCCAGCCGCACAGGCTTGGGCGATATGCGCCAGTGTATTGGCACCCAGATCGGGCAAGTCGCCGTTGAAATACTGCCCTGCATCAGGGGCACCACCGATGCCCACGGAATCCATCACGACAAGAAAGGCACGGGCCATCAGGAAATCCTCTCATGGATGAGCGGAGGCACGACCGGAGCCGTTTGCGACAGCGTATAGGCTGCCCGCAGGCTTTTCTCTGCGATGTCGGCTGCAGCCTCGTCAGCGGCATGGACGACGCCGATCACCCCACCCTGGGACAGCTGTGCCCCCAGTGGCGCCAACTCGGCAAGGCCGACAGCCGGATCCACGATATCGCTTTCGACCATGCGACCGCCTCCAAGACGGACAACGGCAAGACCAAGCGCCTCACCTTCGATTGCGGAAACATAGCCCGCCGTTTCGGCCAGAACAGGGCGCCTGACCGGGGCCTCTGGCAGAACGCTCTGCCATGTGGTCGCAAAATCCGCAGGTCCGCCCATCGCGGCCACCATGCGCGCAAACCTGTCCGCCACCGCACCGCTGGCAATTGCTGCGCGAATTTTCGCGGCCCCGTCTTCGGGATCCAAGGCAAGGCCACCATGGGCAAGCAGGACACCACCTTGGACTTCGGTCAATCGCGCCAGGGCGCTGTCGCGCCCCCCCTGCCCGGTCAGGATGCGCATGACCTCGGCCACCTCAAGCGCATTGCCAAGCGCCGGGGCCAGCGGCTGGTTCATATCCGTGATCAATGCAGAGGTTCGGCAACCTGCCGCATTTGCGGTCTCGCTCAGACTGCGCGCCAATGCTTCGGCCTCGGCGCGTGTTTTCATGAACGCTCCGCTGCCTAGCTTAACATCAAGCACCAGCGCATCCGTCCCGGCGGCGAGCTTCTTGGACAGGATCGAAGCGGTGATCAGATCAAGGCTCTCGACCGTGGCTGTCACATCCCGGATCGCATAAAGCCGCTTGTCGGCCGGGGCGATCTGCGCCGTTGCGCCCACGATCGCACAGCCCACATCGCGCATCATCGCCTGCAGTGCATCCTGCGATACCTGTGTGCTGACACCCGGGATCGCCTCCATCTTATCTAGCGTTCCGCCCGTGTGGCCCAGACCGCGGCCAGAGATCATCGGGACATAAGCCCCGCATTCTGCCAGCGCAGGCGCCAGCAGAAGCGACACGCAATCCCCTACACCGCCGGTAGAATGCTTGTCGAGGACGGGACCATCCAGATCCCATTGCAGCACATCGCCACTGTCCCGCATGGCCAGCGTGAGGGCACGGCGTGCCTCTACGTCCAACCCCTGCAAGCAGACTGCCATCGCAAAGGCACCTGCTTGCGCGTCGCTGACCTGACCATTTGCCAAACCTTCGGCAAACCAGCGCATCTCAGCGTCGCTTGGTGTCTTTCCCTGCCGCAGAGCAGCGATGATGGCGCGTGCGTCCATGGCTCAGCTCCGCTCCATGTGGTCCGCACCAAAGGCACCCGGCAGCAGTGCCCCAATCGTGGTGACCTGTTCGGCCCCATCCGTGGTGGCCAGCGTCACCTCGGCATCGGCCGCACCGAATTCGGCCAGTTTCTGGCGGCAGCCGCCACAGGGCGGAATGGGGCTTGGGCAATCAGCGATCACATAGGCGGCTTCCAGCTTGGTTTCACCTGCCGCCACCATTGCGGCAATTGCCCCGGCTTCGGCACAGGTGCCTTCTGGATAGGCGACGTTTTCAACATTGCAGCCGACATAGACCTTGCCAGAGGCCGCACGGATGGCTGCGCCGACCTTGAAGTTGGAATAAGGTGCGTGCGCGTTTTCGCGTACGGCGGCTGCGGCGTCTTTCAGGCTCATGGCGATTCCCCGATTTTTGATCATCTGGTCAAGATGACGCAGAATAACGATAGCACGGGGGGAAGGTGAAGCCCTGCACCTGCAATTTCTGCCATGCCCTCGCGGCGGGTAACCGCCTGCACCCAGATCCACGCCATCCCAGGATCACGCGTGTCGCAATCGGTGGTTTCCCTGACGTAAAAAGTCGTTTAACACTAAACTAAAGTCTCTGGAGCCCCTGAGGACATTCATTCCAATGACCAAAAACCCCAAATCCGATACCCAAACCCTGCGCGAAGCGGCGTTGCATTATCACGCTTATCCGAACCCCGGTAAGCTGGAGATCCGAGCCACAAAACCGATGGCCAATGGCCGCGATCTGGCGCGGGCCTATTCCCCGGGTGTTGCCGAGGCCTGTATCGAGATCAAATCGGACCCGGCTGACGCAGCAAAATACACCTCGCGCGGCAATCTGGTGGCAGTTGTCACCAACGGCTCTGCGGTTCTGGGTCTTGGCAATATTGGCGCGCTGGCCTCCAAACCGGTAATGGAAGGCAAGGCCGTTCTGTTCAAGAACTTTGCCGGGATCGACTGTTTCGACATCGAACTGGATGAAGCCGACCCCGAAAAATTGGCCGAAATCGTCTGCGCGTTGGAGCCCACCTTCGGCGCCATCAATCTGGAAGACATCAAGGCACCTGACTGTTTCATCGTCGAGAAAATCTGTCGCGAGCGGATGAACATCCCGGTTTTCCACGACGACCAGCACGGCACTGCAATTGTGGTCGGCGCGGCTGCAAAGAACGCTCTTCATGTTGCGGGCAAGAAATTCGAAGATATCAAGATCGTGTCGACCGGCGGCGGCGCGGCGGGTATCGCCTGCCTCAACATGCTCGTGAAACTTGGCGTGAAGCGGGAAAACATCTGGTTGTGCGACCTGCATGGGCTTGTCTACGAGGGGCGTACCGAGGACATGAACCCGCACAAGGCCGCGTTTGCGCAAAACACCGACCTGCGCACTCTGGATGAGGTGATTGATGGCGCGGATCTGTTCCTTGGCTTGTCGGGACCAAATGTTCTGAAACCCGAAATGGTCGCCAAGATGACCAAACGGCCCATCATCTTTGCCCTGGCCAATCCCAACCCGGAAATCCTGCCCGACGTCGCCCGCGAGGTCGCGCCGGATGCCATTATCGCCACCGGTCGCAGTGATTTTCCCAATCAGGTCAACAACGTCCTTTGCTTCCCCTTCATCTTCCGGGGCGCGCTGGATGTGGGGGCAACCGAAATCAACGACGAGATGCAGATTGCCTGTGTCGAAGGCATCGCAGAGATGGCCCGCATGACCACCTCGGCCGAAGCGGCCGCTGCGTATCAGGGCGAACAGCTGAACTTCGGGGCTGATTACCTGATCCCCAAGCCTTTTGATCCACGCCTTGTCGGTGTCGTATCCTCGGCTGTTGCAAAGGCCGCGATGGACAGCGGTGTTGCCACCCGCCCGATCGACAATCTGGACGCCTATCGCGCCAAGCTGAATGAAACGGTTTTCAAATCCGCCCTTCTCATGAAGCCGGTATTTGAATCGGCCAAGGCGGCAGCCCGCCGCATCGTCTTTGCCGAGGGCGAGGACGAGCGCGTTCTGCGCACAGCGCAAGGTATCCTTGAAGAGACAACCGAAACGCCGATCCTGATCGGTCGCCCCGAGGTCATCGAAAAGCGTTGTGAACGGTTGGGCCTGCACATCCGTCCCGGCACGGATTTCCAGATCGTGAACCCGGAAAACGACCCACGTTACTATGACTACTGGACCAGCTATCACCGCTTGATGCAGCGCGATGGGGTGACCCCTGACCTCGCCAAGGCGATCATGCGCACCAACACCACGGCCATTGGCGCCATCATGGTGCATCGCGGCGAAGCCGACAGTCTGATCTGTGGCACGTTTGGGGAATACCGCTGGCATATGAACTACGTGCAGCAGGTTCTTGGTGGCGGCACCTATGAACCCCACGGCGCGCTGTCCATGATGATCCTCGAAGATGGCCCCCTCTTCATTGGCGACACCCATGTCCGGATCGAGCCCACACCAGAACAGATCGCCCAGACCGTTCTTGGTGCGGCGCGCCACGTCCGCCGCTTTGGCCTGGAGCCGCGCATTGCGCTGTGCTCGCAATCCCAGTTTGGCAACACCACCTGTGATTCCGGCGCCCGCCTGCGCGCCGCGCTAAAGATCCTCGACGATAAGCCACGGGATTTCGTCTACGAAGGCGAAATGAACATCGACACCGCCCTGGACCCGGAGCTTCGCGCACGTATCTTCCCGAACTCTCGCCTGGATGGCGAGGCAAATGTGCTGATCTTTGCCCACGCAGACGCCGCAAGCGGTGTGCGCAACATCCTGAAAATGCGCGCCGGTGGGCTGGAAGTCGGCCCAATCCTGATGGGCATGGGCAACCGCGCCCATATCGTTTCCCCTTCGATCACTGCCCGCGGCCTGTTGAACATGGCTGCCATCGCAGGAACGCCTGTGGCCCATTACGGCTAGGCGCGTTTCGGGGCGCGAACAGCGCAGAATCACAGGCTGTACACAGTGAAGAAGCGCAGCTGTCTGGTTTGCCAATCAATCGGGGCGGAGTTTGCAAACTCTGCCCCGTCTTGCTGTAAACTTGCGCTAACCGAAGTGGTTTGCAAAACTTTGCAAGGCTGAAACGTCAAATTCTGCAAATAAATTGCGCCAATCTGACGCGACGTCCCTTCCGGAGCTTGCCCGATCCCGCGCCATGGTCCTAACTCGGCTCAAGGACGAGGAGGAGGAACCATGTCGTATTCTGAGGTCTATGAGAGCTGGAAAGCCAACCCCGAACAGTTCTGGATGGAAGCAGCCAAGGCAATCAGCTGGGACAGCGCCCCGACAAAGGCCCTGACCGACAAAGGCGATGGCCTCTACGAATGGTTCGCCGATGCCAAGGTCAACACCTGCTACAACGCTGTTGACCGCCACGTCGAACAGGGCCGCGGAGAGCAGACCGCGATCATTTACGACAGCCCCATCACCCAGACCAAGCGTGAAATCTCCTACGTCGAATTGCGCAATCGCGTCGCCACCTTGGCCGGTGCCCTGCGGGCAAAAGGTGTTGAAAAAGGGGACCGGGTCATCATCTACATGCCGATGATCCCAGAGGCCCTTGAGGCGATGCTCGCCTGCGCCCGCCTTGGCGCGGTGCACTCGGTGGTCTTTGGTGGATTTGCCGCAAACGAACTGGCCGTGCGGATCGACGACGCCAAGCCCAAAGCGATCATCGCTGCCTCCTGCGGTTTGGAGCCGGGCCGCACGGTGCATTACAAACCGCTGCTGGATGGCGCGATCGACCTCGCCACCCACAAGCCCGACTTCTGCGTGATCTTCCAACGCGAACAGGAAGTCGCAGAGCTGGTGCCAGGCCGCGATGTGAACTGGCACGGTTTTCAGTATGGCGTGGAGCCTGCCGAATGTGTCCCGGTCGAGGGCAACCACCCCTCTTACATCCTCTACACCTCCGGCACCACCGGCCAGCCGAAGGGGGTGATCCGTCACACTGCGGGTCAGCTGGTGGTGCTGAACTGGACCATGAAGAACATCTACAACGTCGATCCCGGCGATGTGTTCTGGGCCGCGTCCGATGTGGGCTGGGTCGTGGGCCACAGCTATATCTGCTACGGGCCGCTCATTCATGGCAACACCACCATCGTGTTCGAGGGCAAGCCCGTGGGCACGCCCGACGCGGGCACCTTCTGGCGCGTGATCTCGGAGCACAAGGTCAAGAGCTTCTTCACCGCCCCCACCGCCTTCCGCGCCGTCAAACGCGAGGACCCCAAGGGCGAATACGTCAAGAAATACGACCTAAGCTGCCTTGAGCAGGTGTATCTGGCGGGCGAACGCGCTGATCCCGACACCATCACCTGGGCGCAGGAACAGTTGCAGGTGCCTGTGGTCGACCACTGGTGGCAGACGGAAACCGGCTGGTCGATTGCGGCGAACCCGCTGGGCATCGAGGAACTGCCAACCAAACTCGGTTCCCCCGCTGTGCCGATGCCCGGCTATGACGTGGAGATCCTTGATGAGGGCGGCAATCCGGTCGCGGCCGGCGAACTGGGCGCGATTGCGGTGAAACTGCCGCTGCCTCCGGGCACCCTGCCGACCCTGTGGAACGCCGAAGAGCGGTTCAAGAAAAGCTACCTCAACACCTTCCCCGGATATTACGAAACGGGCGATGCGGGCATGAAGGACGAGGATGGCTATCTCTACATCATGGCGCGCACCGATGATGTCATCAACGTCGCAGGTCATCGCCTGTCCACCGGCGCGATGGAGGAAGTGCTTGCAGGGCACCCCGATGTCGCCGAATGCGCGGTGATCGGTGTTTCGGACAGTCTCAAGGGGCAGATGCCTGTGGGCTTTCTTTGCCTCAACTCAGGCTGCGAAACCGCCCATGAGGATGTCGTTTCACAGGTCGTCAAACTGGTGCGCGAAAAAATCGGGCCGGTGGCTGCGTTCAAACTGGCCTGTGTCGTTGATCGCCTGCCGAAAACCCGCTCTGGCAAGATCCTGCGCGGCACGATGGTGAACATCGCAGATGGCACCCCGTGGAAGATGCCCGCGACCATTGATGATCCCGCGATCCTCGACGAGATCACCACCGCGCTGCAGGGCCTTGGCTACGCAAAACAGTAATCCCTCTTTTCCTCCCCACCAACTGCAGGCTCCCCCGCAAGGCGGAGCCTGTTTTTTGCCGTTTGTGCCGCCCGGTTTCTCTTGCAACTCTGACTTGCCCGCCTACCCTGCCATCAGGGAGGCATCATCATGACAGAGACCGAAATTTGGCGCCTGAGCGGGACAGATCTGGCAGCACGGACACGCGCAGGGGATCTGACGGCAGAGGATGCTGTTACCGCCTCCATCAAACGCATGGCAGAGATCAATCCCGACCTGAACGCCGTCGTGGAGGACCTGAGCAGCGAGGCACTGGAACGCGCCCGAAATCTCGATTTGGCGCGCAAAGATGGCGCAACGCCCGGCCCCCTGCACGGTGTTCCCGTCACCATCAAGATCAACATTGATCAGGCCGGACATGCGACCTCAAACGGCGTCAGCGCACTAAAGGATCTGATCGCGCCAGATGATGCGCCGGTGGTAAAGAACCTGCAGGATGCGGGCGCAGTCGTCATTGGCCGTACCAATACGCCCGAGTTTTCCTTTCGCGCAGATACCGACAATCCGCTCCATGGCCGCACCCATAATCCGTGGGGCCGGCATATCTCTCCCGGCGGCTCCTCCGGTGGTGCTGGTGCGGCCGTGATGGCGGGGATTGGTGCGCTGGCCCACGGGAATGATATTGGCGGCTCTCTCCGGTTTCCGGCCGCCGCAAACGGGGCTGTCACGGTAAAACCGGGTCTGGGGCGTGTGCCTGCATGGAACCCCAGTCAGTCTGCCGAACGGGGCATTCTGGCGCAGAACATGTCTGTGCAGGGCCTCATCACACGCACAGCGCAGGATTTGCATCTGGCGATGCCCAGTCTGATCGCCACCGACCCGCGTGATCCGTTTCATGTTCCGATGCCGTGGCGCGGTGATGCCGTCGCTGGGCCTATCCGCGTTGCCTTCTCCAAGGAGACCTATGGCTATGACCTCCACCCTCAGGTGGACGCCGCGCTGGAAGACGCCCGCGCAGCGCTCGTGGATGCGGGCTATCAGGTTGAGGAGATCCAGCTGCCAGATGTCTTCGATGCAGGGCGGACGGGCTATCGCGCCTTGATGGGTGAAGTCTATGCGCTGATGAAGTCCGATATCGACGCGGCCGGCTCCCAGACCGTGCGAGACATCTTTTCGGTCTACTTCGAGGAATTCCCCCCCTTCGCCGGTCAGGAACTGCTGCAAATGATGGCCAAGCGCACACATTACGCGCGCGAATGGTCCCTGTTCATGCAGGACTACCCGCTGGTTCTGACCCCTTTCCTGCCGCAGCCCTTCTTCAAGCCAGACCGCGATACAGAAGGGGCTGAGGGCGTGCATGAGGTTTTGGGCTGCGCGGTCTATTCCTATGCGATGAATTTCCTCGGCCTGCCTGCGGCCTCCGTTCCGGCCCGATTGGCAGAGCTGCCCAACGGACCACAGCCCATCAACGTACAGATTGCCGCCCCGCGCTGGCGTGAAGATCTGGCCGTCGATGCCTGCCAAGCGATCGAATCACGAATCGGGCGCATGTGTGATGTCCTGTGGGAGAAGATGGCCGACCGCGCGTGACCGCGCCCTGCCTGAGCACCTGGCCCATATCCGACAGGCCCGCCCGACAAATGAAACCAACCGGGGTGAGGAACGCCGAAAGGCCGCTGCCGCGCCGTAGATGCACAGCGAACCGTCTTCACTGACGGCAGACTTCAGATAAGGCTGCACGAAAACCCGGGGATCGGCCGCGCCGCCCCCGGACTTTCCGAAACAACCGGAAACTCGTTCACAAACATCCCCAAAGCCACGCAGCCTCAGAACCCCGGCAGAGGCCGCAATTTGGGTGAAAACGACGTCCCCGATAAGGGGGCGCAGTCCGGTTCATGTAAAAACGTAGGTGCTTTAAAATAAGCGGCCGATGGCCATCCCGGTAGATCGCGGCGCCTCACGTTGTGGAGACGCAATGCCCTTTGGCTGTCACCGCTGGCATCGGCCTGTTCTAGAGTACAAATATCGCACAAATCGGCCGTTTTGTCACCAAAAACCTGAAAAGCCCCTAAATCCCCAAGTGGTTATCAGGTGAACTGTTCGGAAATCAGCCGTTCCTCCAGCCCGTGGCCGGGGTCAAACAGGATCTTGTGGCGGATCTTTTTCTGGGTCGAGATTTCAACGCGCACCACATTCGGGAAGGAAACAGAATCCGCATCCGCCATCACGGGCCGCTTGTCAGGTTCCAGAACATCGAAACGCACGGTCGCATTGCTGGGCAGCAAGGCCCCGCGCCAGCGTCGCGGACGAAATGCGGCAATCGCCGTCAATGCCAGAACATCCGACCCGATGGGCAGGATCGGCCCATGAGCGGAGTAGTTATAGGCGGTAGACCCCGCAGGCGTAGACACCAAGGCCCCGTCGCAGACCAATTCTGCCATACGCTCCCGGTCATCCACGGAAATCTTCAGCTTGGCCGCCTGTGGACCCGCCCGCAGCAGTGACACTTCGTTGATCGCCAGAGCCCGGTGCACCCGCCCCTCTGCATCCATCGCACGCATCGACAGGGGATTGATGATTTCTTCTTCCGCCGCCTCCAACCGCGCGATCAGGCCGCTTTCGCTATATTCATTCATCAGAAAGCCGATGGTTCCGCGGTTCATTCCATAAACCGGAGCATCCAGATCGATGGTGTCATGCAGAGTGTCCAGCATGAAGCCGTCGCCGCCAAGGGCCACGATAACCTCTGCCTCTTCCTTGGCCACATTTCCATATCGGGAAACCATCGCGGTTTTTGCAGTCTGCGCCACCGGTGCGCGGCTGGCCAGAAAGGCGATTCTAATGCTCATCAAATCTGTTTCCGGAGTTACCCAATTCGTTCCGAAACAATCATAGCTTTCCCGGGAATGCCAGTCTTGCCGTTCTGAGCAGGGGATTCGTCGCATTCCGGGCTTTCAGCGCGAAAGTGTTTCCGATAGGAAATCTCACAAATGGAACACCTACACTGACGGAGCCAGCATGACCGAGACCACCTCCCGCGACCCCGGTTTTTTCACCCAATCCCTCGCTGATCGCGATCCGGAACTGTTCGGCTCGATCACCAACGAACTTGGCCGCCAGCGCGATGAAATCGAGCTGATCGCCTCCGAGAATATCGTCTCTGCCGCCGTGATGGAAGCGCAGGGCTCGGTTCTGACCAACAAATACGCCGAAGGCTACCCGGGTCGCCGCTACTATGGCGGTTGCCAGTACGTCGACGTTGCCGAGAACCTGGCCATCGACCGCGCCAAGCAGCTGTTTGGCTGTGAATTCGCCAACGTCCAGCCGAACTCCGGCTCGCAGGCCAACCAGGGTGTTTTCCAGGCGCTGATCCAGCCCGGCGACACCATTCTGGGTATGGACCTGTCCGCAGGTGGTCACCTGACCCACGGTGCACGTCCCAACCAGTCCGGCAAATGGTTCAACGCCGTTCACTACGGTGTGCGCCGCGAAGACAACCTGATCGACTATGACCAGATCCAGGAACTGGCAAACGAGCACAAGCCTGCCCTGATCATCGCTGGCGGCTCGGCCATCCCGCGTCAGATCGACTTTGCCAAGTTCCGCGAGATTGCCGACAGCGTTGGCGCCTACCTGCTGGTCGACATGGCCCACATCGCTGGTCTGGTTGCCGCAGGCGAGCACCCCTCGCCCTTCCCGCACGCTCATGTTGCGACCACCACCACCCACAAGACCCTGCGTGGTCCGCGCGGTGGTATGATCCTCACCAACGACGAAGCACTGGCGAAAAAGTTCAACTCCGCGATCTTCCCCGGCATCCAGGGCGGCCCGCTGATGCACGTCATCGCTGGTAAGGCAGCTGCCTTTGGCGAAGCACTGCGTCCCGAGTTCAAAGAGTACCAGAAGCAGGTGCGTGCAAATGCCGTGGCTCTGGCAGACCAGCTGATCAAAGGCGGTCTGGACATCGTGACCGGTGGCACCGACACCCACGTTCTTCTGGTCGACCTGCGCCCCAAGGGCGTGACCGGCAACATCGTGGACGCTGCTCTGGGCCGCGCTCACATCACCACCAACAAGAACGGCATCCCGTTTGACCCGGAAAAGCCCACTGTGACCTCGGGCATCCGTCTGGGCACACCGGCGGGCACCACCCGTGGCTTTGGTGAAGCAGAATTCCGCGAAATCGCGGACCTGATCATCGAAGTGGTCGATGGCCTGGCTGCAAACGGTCCGGACGGCAACGCAGAGGCCGAAGCCTCTGTACGTGGAAAAGTGGCTGCTCTCTGCGCCCGCTTCCCGCTCTACCCGAACCTGTAAGTCGAAGCCGACTTTGAAAAACAAACCGCCGCGAAGCACCCTTCGCGGCGGTTTTCTTTTATGAGCCAGTCATGGGCGCGTGTGCGGATCAGAGGGATTTGCTGTCAGCCAGCGCCTCTTCCAGCATCTTTTCATTGCGCGCTTCTTCGATGCGGCGGATGCGGTCTTCGCTGGAGCGGATGTCGAAGCGATATTTGACAACGTTGATCAGGCTCAGCGTCAACAGCATGATTCCCATGCCCCAGAACCCCTTGGTCGCCAGCGGCACCTCGGTCGAAAGCCAGAGCGAAATCCCCAGCATGCCGTAAGCCACGGCCACACCGGCCACGTTGAGGGTGATGATCAGGTTGTTGTCATTGCGTGCATTGGTCATTGGGTCTCTCCCCGTTGGTCGTCGTGATTTTTCAGATGATTAAGAAACTTGCGCCGGTTTCTGGCGCATGCGCTGTGTCAGCTCTTTGGCGTCAGCCGCGCCAGAACATCAGCGGCTGTGCTGCGTGTCGGCGCGCCAAAGCCCGCATCCGCCAGATCGTCTGCCACCGTGCCGTGGCTCAGACCGGCTTCGATGTCTTTCAAGATTTCGCTTTGCTCAAACGGATCCTCGGCAGACATCACCCGGTTGATCAGCGCCTCCGCCTCCCCCAGCGTGTCGCCCGCAGCCGCGCCCCGCACCAGTCCAACATGCGCACCCTGCGCCCTACGGGTGGCCCGCGCGGCAACTGCGCCTTGTTTCAGGTCGATCAACCGGCGATGGCTGGCCTCTACGGATTGGCGCAATTGCAGACTGCGCTGCTCCAGCATGTCGACAGTGCGGCGGCGCGTGACATGCTCGTTTTCCAGCTCTGCAATGGCCGTGGCCGCAGCCTGCGCCAGATCCTGACGGTCCTGCGCAAGGGCCGCCTGTGCCCGCTCCGTCAGATCGCTGATCCGCGCCGCGACCGCATCCAACTGGCGGCTCTCCATTCGGGACTTCTGGATCAAACCGGCCAGCGCCTGTTTCGCGCGGGTCAGATCGGCCTCGCCGGTGCGGATTTTCTGATCGATCAACTCTATCGCATATGCGTCGGTCAACCGCTCTTCGGCGCGGGCGTCGACCCCTCGGATCAATGTCTTAATCGTTGCAAACATAGCTTCCTCCAAATCCGTGAACATCGTTCATGAATTTGGTATAAGGAAATCATGAACATCGTTCAAGAGTTATTTTGAACGCTGTTCAGGAAATCATGTAAGCCGCGACAATACCTCGGAAATCATTCGCTCGATCTGATCCACCGGCACACCTGAGATGCGGTTTTCCAGCCCGAGAAGCACGATTCCATGCACCGCCGAGAACAACGCCCGGACCATAAGCACGAGGTCTTCGGGTGCTTTATCGGGATAAATCTCTGCGACCGGCGCGGCGATGTTGGAAAACAGATCATCAAGAGCAGCGCGGTACCAGTCCGGGACCTCGGCCTCCTCCGCCTGCACGTCGAACAAGGCGCGCCACAACCGGGTATTTTCAGCCGCAAACGCCAAATACGCATTGCTCATCAGGATCAACCGCCTGGTTGGTGCAGCCGCCTCTGCCCCGTCAAGAGATTGGCGAACGGCCTGCCCCAGCGCTTGAAAGGTTCGCCCGTTCACCGCCATGACGATGGCGTTCATATCGTCAAATGCGTTGTAGATGGCGCCGACAGCGCAGCCCGCATCAGCCGCAAGATCGCGGGCGCGCAGGGCACCTGCCCCGTCACGGCGAATGCGGACCTCGGCCGCGACGATCAATTTGTCACGCAGCTCCTGCTTGCGGATTTCGGCCTTGCTCGCCATTTAGTCTGCCCCTTCACACTTGAACCACGTTCAAGATACCGGGACGCAGCGGGGAGCGAAAGAGGGGCCGTGTTCAAACAAATCCGCGCCAGCGCAGGACAACAATCAGCAGCACAGCGACCACAATCAACGCAAAGGCCATGCTTGCAAGGATATCCAGCACCCGCCCCCGGCGTCGATCCGCGAGGTTGATGGATTTCAGGTGTTTGATGACCTCATCCGCAGAACGCGAGAGCTTTGCCTCTTCGACAGTCATGCGCAGCTTTGGATGCTCCAGCAGGGGTTGCACCGCTGCCAACTCCTGCCCGAGGCGGTAAATGCGGCGCGGCAAGCGGCGGCGAGCGCGTTTCAGTGCGAGCGCAAGATCCCCGCCTGCATGTTCGCGGTCTTTCAACAGCTCGCGCAGCTCTGCAATCTTGTGAATGAGTGTATCTGCCATCGCGCTGCCTGCCTGCGTTTGGGTGACTGTCTTTCACCCCAAAGGGCGGTTTGTGTTGCCCCAAGCATAGGGATCACCACGCAGGGCCTCAATCCCGATGGTGAGGCTCACCTCCCCCACCGGCACCTTTGTGCCATCCAATCCGGCAATGGGGCTGGCGGAGCCTGACAGGCGAAGCTATCAAAAGGCCATGCTGAACATCCTCCGCCATGGTGCCCCGACCGACAAACCCACTTTGATGATCGCCCATGGGCTTTATGGGTCTGCGCGCAACTGGGGGGCCATTGCCAAGCGGCTTTGTGATGATCGACAGGTTATCGCCGTCGACATGCGAAACCACGGCGACAGCCCGTGGACAGACAGCCACAGCTACAGCGACATGGCCGCGGACCTGGCAGAGGTGATCGCGGCAGAGGGTGGCCCTGTAGACCTGATCGGGCATTCCATGGGCGGCAAGGCCTCCATGACTTTGGCCCTGCAACACCCCGATCTGCTGCGTCGTCTCCTGGTTGCTGACATTGCCCCGGTTCAATACAGCCACAGCCAGATCCAGTTCATCCACGCCATGCGCGGTGTCGATCTCAACCAGGTTGAGCGCCGGTCTGACGCGGAAGAGCAATTGGCCCGGCAAGGGGTCGAGAAAGCGCTGCAGAGCTTTTTCACCCAATCCCTGGATCTGCCGAACAAACGCTGGCGACTGAACCTGGATACGCTGGAGCGGGACATGCCACTGGTCATGGGCTTTCCAGATCTGACCAAGGCCGGATCACCGCCAGTGTTTGAGGGTCCGACCCTGTTTCTGTCGGGGGCCAATTCGGACTATGTGCTGGCGGAACACCGCCCCATCATCAAGGCGATGTTCAGTCAGTCCCATTTCGCCAAACTGCCTGACAGTGGCCATTGGCTGCACGCAGAAAACCCGCGCGCCTTTGTTGCGACAGCGCGCAGCTTTTTCGACGCCTGAGCTGTCAGCCCTGATAAAGCCTGCGCGCGACAAGATAGGCCACCGGCATCGCCACAAGCGCACCAGCCGCCGCTGCCGCAAGGATGGCGGGCACTGTCAGGTAGCCTGCCACCAGAACCGCAATGACGGCGGCACCGGCCATGCTGCTGCCGATCAGGGAATAAAGAATAGAGGCGAGGCGGATCATGGAGAACTCCGTATCTTGATATCTGCACCTGTCCGACCACCTGACCGGACACCTTCTGGGTCCAGAAATCACGCTTTGCCCTTTTCCTCTTTGATCGTGATCAGTTTCTATCCGCCCCTCACAAAGAAATCGCCGCCGCACCGGGCGGGTGCAGCGGCGGCGGAGAGCGCGAGGCACTGACGGCTCTCCGGGCTGTTACGCGGCGCTTGTCCGAACCCATGGCACTGACAGGGACAGGCGCGGGCACATTCGCGTCTTCAGCCGATTGCGCGGGCTTTGTGATCGTGGTTGCCGGACGCAGAGCGCCCAAGCGCAACCACCTGCCCTCCGCCACTGAGCTGAAAGCGCGACATCTGTCGCATCAGTTCGTTGGCGTCATTTGACAGCGTCTGGCTTGCGGCCGTCGCCTCCTCCACCATCGCGGCATTGTGCTGGGTCACCTGATCCAGCTGGCTCACGCCCGTGTTGATTTCAACCAGTGTCACGGACTGCTCTGCCGCGCCGGTTGCGATCTGGCTGACGTGGCCGGAAATGGTGCTGACGCTTGCGATGATTTTCTGCAACTCATCCCCTGCCCGGCTGACCAGCTGCACGCCATTGCCAACGTATTGCGAGCTTTCGGTGATCAGCTGCTTGATTTCCCCTGCCGCGTCCGAGGAACGCTGCGCCAGCGCTCGCACCTCAGAAGCGACAACCGCAAATCCGCGACCTGCTTCGCCAGCACGTGCAGCTTCAACTCCGGCATTGAGCGCGAGAAGGTTCGTCTGAAATGCAATATCGTCGATCACTGAGATGATCTGCGAAATCCGGCCCGAAGATTCCTCGATCTGAGACATCGCCGTCACCGCACTGCTCACCACTTCACCGCTTCCTTCAGCGGCGCTACGGGCATTGCTGACGATCCCCTCCACTTCACGCGCCCCATCAGCCGCAGAGCGGACGGTTGACGTCAGCTCTTCGATCGCGGCGGCAGTTTGCTCCAGCGTGGCCGCCTGGGTTTCCGTGCGGTGGGACAATTCCGAAGAAGACTGGCTGATTTCGCCAGAGGTCCGCTCCACTGCCTGCGCCACCTCGGCAACGGTCTGCAAGGCAGAGCTCAGCGTCTCCTGTGCGCGGTTGAAGGCATTGGTGAGAGCCGCCATATCCGGCAGATCGCTGGTGGCGACACGATGGCTCAGATCGCCCCGGCTCAGCACCTCAAGCCCCTCTGCAATCTCGGAAATCGACCGCTGCCGCGCGGTGATATCCGTCGCCAGTTTGACCACCCGAACAGGTTTGCCGGTCTCATCCACGACAGGTGCATAGGTTGCCTGAATCCAGATCACCTCCCCCGTCTTGCGAATGCGCGGATACTGGTCGGTGAAAAACTTGCCAGCAGCAAGATCGGCCCAGAATGACTTGTACTCGGGGCTTTTGGCATAGCTTGGTTCCACGAACATGGAATGATGCTTGCCGACGATCTCCTGCAGCTCATAGCCGACCGCCGCAAGAAAGTTGGAGTTTGCCTCCAGGATTGTGCCGTCTGGCTCGAACTGGATCACAGCCTGCGTGCGGTTGATCATATCAAGCAACGCCTGTTCCTGTGCAAACCCGGAAGACCGGCGATCTTTTCCCATTAATTTAGCGAGCATCTTTACCTCGAATATGATCGTTAAAGTACTTGCCATATTCAATAAGTCTGAAGTCTTTTCGGAATGATTAATTTTTAGGCGATCAATGGGAATTTTTGATGGAAAATCTATTTTAGACGGCTTCCTGATACAGCGCCCCGCAATCCCAAAACCTATTGGAGAAACTATCCAAGCGCACTCGCCCAACAGAGCGCGCTGCTTTCTTGAGACCTAAAATGCGGACCGCTCAACCCTAATGACAAAATGCGTCGCATTCTAATCAACCCAGAGCCCTTCAAACTGGTCAAAGGGCAATAAAACAAGGCCAACTAGGGTGTCTCTTTTATGACAACACCCGTGACAAAAACGACGGGATGTTAACGAGAACTGAAGAGTTTCAGAGTTATCTTATCTCTATAAAAGAATGTGAATGATAACGATGCTCGGAACCGCTCATGAGTTTTGCCCCCATTACCTGGGTTAGGTCGCTCAATAATAAGACATATCTGCCCTCTCTCGTGGCGTTGATTGCGATCGTCTGGGCCGGAATCTATGCCGAGATCCAGAACAACGTCATTTCGGAACAGCAACTGCGCGCTGATGTGCAATACGAGGCCGGGCTGGTGCGTGCCCGCCTTGAAGGTAATCTTGCTGCAGACATTCAGCTCCTGCGCGGAATGAAAGCTGTCATTTCCACCGAGCCAAACATCTCCCAAGACCGCTTTGCGGTCCTTGCATCCAAGCTGCTGATGGAACGCACCGATCTGCGAAATATCGCCGGGGCGCCGGATCTCGTCATCTCACTCATGTACCCGATAGAGGGCAATGAGGCGGCGATGGGGCTGGATTACAACAAGAACGAAGCGCAGCGCGCAGCTGCCTTCCGGGCCCGTGACAGCGGGGATCTGGTTGTTGCCGGTCCTGTCAATCTTATGCAGGGGGGCCAAGGCCTTATCAGTCGCTTTCCGATTTTCACCGGACCTGCCGACGACAAAACCTTTTGGGGCATCCTTTCGGCGGTCATCGATGTCGAAAAGGTCTACAAGGCCGCTGGTCTTCTGGATGACGACCTGATGATCGATGTCGCCCTCGTCGGAAGGGATGGCACCGGCGCGGGAGGAGAGCATTTCTACGGCGATCCCGCCATTCTCACGGACAATCCTGTCTTGATGAACATCGCTCTGCCTGTTGGCAATTGGCAGCTCGCCGCGCGTCCGCGTGGTGGCTGGCCAGCCCAGGCGGCGAACACCTGGCAGCTGCGACTGACGGTCCTTCTAGCCGGAGCCTTTATCCTGTTTCCAACCATCATGGCCGGGCGCCTGTCTGCGGCGCGCCGTTTGATCATTCGCACCCTGAAGCGGCGCGAACGGGATCTGGAGACACTGTCGCGCAGGCTCGAAATGGCGGTGGAGACCTCCAAGATCGGGATCTGGGAAATCCATGAAGACGACGACATGGCGATCTGGGATCTTCGTATGCGCACGCTCTATGATGACCCAACCGGTAGCAGTGACGTTCCCCTCAGCACATGGCGGAGCTTTATTCTGCCCGCTGATCGGGACGCCGTAATCGAAGGCTTTCAGAAGTCCTTGCACAATGGGACCGGCCATTCTGTGGATTTCACCGTGCAGCTGCCGGACGGGACGCGCAAGAACATCCGCGCAATGGGGCGCGCCTATCGCGATGAGCGCGGGCGCAATTGCATGATCGGGGTGGAATGGGACGTCACGCGCGATGTGGAACTGTCCAATGATCTCAAGCGCGCCAACCTCACCCTCACCAAACGCAACACCGAACTGACACAGGCCAAGCTGGCCGCTGAAAAGGCAGATCAGGCGAAATCAGAATTCCTCGCCAATATGAGCCACGAGATCCGCACGCCGATGAACGGAATTGTGGGTATGGCCGATATCCTCGCCAATACCGACCTTTCCGCCGAACAACAGCAATGCGTTGATACTGTGCGCGAATCCTCCAGCGCCCTGCTCAAGATCATCAACGACATTCTCGATCTTTCCCGACTCGAGGCCGGGAAGATGGAAATCAGCCCGATTGATTTTGACCTGCGCAAATGTGTGGACGGCGTGGTCGATACTCTGCGTCCAAGAATGGTCGAAAAGGGGCTGACGTTCACTCAGACCTATACCGCCGACCTGCCCGAACTGGCACACGGGGACAACGGCCGACTGCGCCAGATCCTGCTGAACCTGCTTGGAAATGCGGTCAAATTCACCAAGGAAGGCAGCGTCGGGCTGCATGTGTCACGCGACAAGAGTGATCCCTATCGCATGTGTTTTGAAGTCAAGGACACCGGGATCGGCATTTCCGAGGATCAGGCTGAACATATCTTCGAGCGGTTTTCCCAAGCGGATGCGGCAACCACGCGCCACTTTGGCGGTACCGGGCTTGGTCTGACCATCTCCAACATTCTGGCAGAGCGGATGGGCGGACAGATCACCCTGGCATCCGAGCCGGGCAAGGGGGCGACCTTCCGCCTTGAAATACGGCTGGAGCCGCCGAAGGCAGCACAGAACGCCCCGCACGCGCCCACCTCGTCTGTTGTGGCAGAGGTCCAGCCCGCAACGCTGATCCTCGCGGATGACAACCAGACCAACCGCCTGCTGATCAACAAGTACCTGCAGAGCACGCCGCTGGACATCATCGAGGCCACGAATGGCCGCGAGGCGGTTGATCTGTGCCGCACACATGCCCCGGATATCATCCTGATGGATATGTCCATGCCCGAAGTGGACGGCATCGAAGCCACCCGCCAGATCCGCGCAGATGCCGACATCAACCAGCCCATCATCATTGCGCTGACAGCAAACGCCTTTGAAAGCGATCGGCGGGCCTGTCTGGATGCAGGCATGAACCATTTCCTGCAAAAGCCGATCCGCAAGGCCCTTTTGCTAGAGACGATTGCCAAAGTGCAGGCCGATCAGGCCGAGACGACAGAAGAGGCACCCGCCCGCTCTATTGGCTCATGATCCCTGCCGCATCTGCGCTTGGGCCTACCGGATCAAAGCTGGGGATCACGAGAGCCTAGGTGTTGCGGACCATGAAAAGGGTGGTACGGGCGGTGGGACTCGAACCCACACGGGGCAACGCCCCAACAGATTTTAAGTCTGGTATGTCTACCATTCCATCACGCCCGCCCGAGAGGGGCTTTCGCCCCCTCTTGCGGCACAAGACCTAACCAGAGCCGCGATCAGGTACAATCATTTTCCTGTGGATTTTTCGCGTGCTGCGCATTTTGGCAAACATGGACGTCGATCTCGCTGCCCCGACGCCAGCCGGCCCCGCCCTAAAGCTCCACCTCAGGCCCTGTTCCGGTCAATGGTGCGCCTTCTGTTCTGGGTGCCAATGGACCACCCGGCGCCCGCAGATGCCGTTCCGGCAGCCAGGGGTTAAGCGCCAGCGCCTCATCAAGTACCTGCCCGGCCTCCTCTAGCCGTCCCAAACCATAAAGCGACAGCGCCTTGCCGCTTAGCGCTCCAAGATGGGTTGGCGTCAGCGCAAGCGCCCTGTCCAGATCAGCAAGCGCTGCAGAAAAATCGCGGCGCAGATACTGCACAAAGGCGCGCTGATTGTAGCCCTCTGCGTAATCCGGACAATAGGCAACCAGCCGATCAAGCGCCTGAAGAGCCCCAAGAAAATCAAAAACCGCCCTCCGCGACATTCCCTGATCCAGCAGCGCCTGGGCCTGTTCGTTGGGCGCATCCGTCCACAGCTCCCACAGCTGATTGGACACCCCCTGTGCCGCGGCGTCACTGCCTGCGGACTGAAGTTTCGCAAACAGCGCCCGCGTTGCCGCCTCATGATCCTTTGGCGCTGGACAGCTCGCGGCAGTATCTTCGACGCCCTCCCCCGCATCCTGCGCCAACGCCTGCCATGAAAATCCAGCAGCCACGATCACAGCAAAAACCGCAGGTTTGGCAAAACCCACGGGAAACAGAGAGAGTGTCGGGATCTGTCGCATACCTCAACAGTGGTCCAAACCGGCGCGCAGGCAAGTCACGATTTCGCGCAGACGGCAAAACAATCCCAGATCACGGCGCCAGCGCACTGTCCTCGATCACCGCCTGCATGGCGACATAAGTCGAGGTAGACGCCACATGAGGCAGCGCAGAGATCTTCTCTCCCAGAACGGCGCGATAGGCCGACATAGAGCGGGTTCGCACCTTGAGCAGGTAGTCAAAATGCGACGCCATCAGATGCGCCTGCTCGATTTCCGGCACCTTGGCCAGCGCTGCGTTGAACTTGGCCAGCGCCTCCTCGCGGGTATCGGTCAGCTTCACTTCGACAAAGGCCACATGATCCAATCCGAGCCGAATGGGATCTATCAGCGCGCGATAGCCTGTGATGATCCCTTCTTTTTCCAGACGGCGCAGCCGGGCCTGTGTCGGCGTTTTGGAAAGCCCGATCCGGCGGGCGAGATCAGCAATTGAGATCCGCCCGTCCTCTCCCAGCGCATGTAGAATCGCCTGATCGAACTTATCAAGGCCGGGAAAGTCCATTTGCATCGAAAAACTCCGCTATTTTGGGTGCTCCGCCTACAATTCCCACATCTTTAGGCGAATGTCCCGAAATTTTCAGAGTAGAATGCACATATAGACCACCCCCGACCGCAAATCGGGGCTTTTCGGAGATTTCCCAAATGACCGCTCAATCGATCCCAGCCACAGGATTCGTGCCCTCTGCCGAGGCCGATCAGGCTCCCACCACCCTGCCCTTGCGTCTGCAGATTGACGCTGGAACCTATGCCGATCAGGCGCAGATGCGCGATCAGCTGTTTGCGCTTGCAGACCTGAGCGATGCAGATCGCAAGACCATCTCTGCCAATGCCGCCGCGCTGGTGCGTGACATCCGCGGCCACTCCTCTCCCGGCTTGATGGAGGTATTTCTGGCGGAATACGGCCTCTCGACCGATGAGGGGGTCGCCCTGATGTGTCTGGCCGAGGCGTTGTTGCGGGTGCCGGACGCCGACACGATTGATGCGCTGATCGAGGACAAGATCGCTCCCTCGGACTGGGGCAAGCACCTTGGGAAATCAACATCTTCTCTGGTCAACGCGTCCACCTGGGCCCTGATGCTGACGGGCAAGGTTCTGGACGAAGACCGCAGCCCGGTTTCCGCTCTCAGAGGCGCGATTAAGCGCCTGGGCGAGCCTGTGATCCGAACCGCCGTCAGCCGCGCGATGAAGGAAATGGGTCGGCAGTTCGTCCTTGGGGAAACCATCGAAAGCGCCATGAAACGGGCCTCTGCGATGGAGGCCAAGGGCTATACCTACTCCTATGACATGCTGGGAGAAGCTGCCCGCACAGAGGCCGACGCCGCCCGCTACCACCTGGCCTATTCTCGTGCCATCTCTGCGATTGCGGTGGCATGCAACAGCGACGACATCCGCCAGAACCCCGGCATCTCTGTCAAACTTTCGGCCCTGCACCCGCGATACGAGCTGGCGCAGGAAACCAGTGTGCGCAACGAGTTGGTCCCGCGCTTGCAGGCGCTTGCGCTCTTGGCAAAAGCCGCTGGCATGGGGCTCAATGTCGATGCCGAGGAGGCAGACCGCCTGTCCCTCTCTCTTGAGGTGATCGAAGAGGTGATCTCTGATCCTGCTCTGGCGGGCTGGGACGGCTTCGGGATTGTCGTTCAGGCCTATGGCCCTCGCACGGGGGCGGCGCTGGATGCCCTTTACGACATGGCGCACCGCTATGATCGCCGCCTGATGGTGCGTCTCGTGAAAGGCGCCTATTGGGACACAGAGGTAAAGCGCGCTCAGGTCGAAGGGGTCGATGGCTTTCCCGTCTACACCAACAAGGCCCTGACCGATGTGTCCTACATCGCCAATGCCCGCAAACTGCTGCAGATGACGGATCGGATCTATCCACAGTTTGCGACCCATAACGCCCATACCGTCTCTGCGATCCTGCACATGGCCCGCGACGCCAACAAAGGCGACTATGAGTTCCAGCGCCTGCATGGCATGGGGGAAACGCTGCATCAGATGGTTCTGGAGCAGAATCAAACGAACTGCCGGATTTATGCACCGGTTGGGGCGCATCGTGACCTCCTGGCCTATCTGGTGCGCCGTCTGTTGGAAAACGGCGCCAACAGCTCGTTTGTAAACCAGATCGTCGACGAAAACGTCCCCCCAGAGGTGGTCGCAGCCGATCCTTTCACCAAGGTTGATGATCTCAGCAACACCCTGCGCAAAGGCCCCGATCTGTTCCAGCCAGAGCGTCCGAATTCCAAGGGGTTTGATCTGGGGCACGCCCCGACCCTTGCAGCCATCGACACCGCCCGCGCCCCCTATGCGGTTCATCAATGGGCGGCCGCGCCGCTGATCGCCTCCCCCCTGAGCGCAGCTGGTGGCGCAGAGCATCCGGTAACAAACCCTGCCAATCTCACGCAGGTGGGAACTGTGCGCCTGCCGTCAGATGCAGATCTCGACAATGCGCTTGCAGCCGCGACGCCCTGGCAGGCAAGCGCAGCCGAGCGCGCAGATGTACTGAACCGGGCAGCCGATCTTTACGAAGAAAACTATGGAGAGCTGTTTGCCCTCCTGGCGCGCGAGGCAGGCAAGACCCTGCCCGATTGCGTGGCTGAACTGCGCGAAGCGGTGGATTTCCTGCGCTACTATGCGGCTCGCATCCCCGCAGAAGACCCGGTTGGCGTCTTTACCTGCATTTCGCCCTGGAACTTCCCGCTGGCAATCTTCTCTGGCCAGATCGCAGCGGCGCTGGCCGTGGGCAATGCGGTGCTTGCAAAACCCGCAGAACAGACCCCGCTGATTGCCTATCGCGCTGTGTCGCTCCTGCATGAGGCCGGTGTCCCCGTCAGCGCGTTGCAGCTGCTGCCCGGTGGGGGAGAGGTCGGCGCTGCGCTGACTTCAGATCCGCGCGTCGGTGGTGTGGCCTTCACCGGATCAACCGCGACAGCACTGAAGATCCGCGCAAGCATGGCCGACAACCTGCGCCCCGGCGCCCCCCTGATTGCCGAGACCGGTGGCCTCAACGCCATGATCGTGGACAGCACCGCCTTGCCGGAACAGGCCGTCCAGTCGATCATCGAAAGCGCCTTCCAGTCGGCCGGTCAGCGGTGTTCTGCGCTGCGGTGTCTCTATCTGCAGGATGATATCGCGGATACCGTCCTGAAGATGCTGAAGGGCGCGATGGATGCGCTGAACCTTGGCGATCCGTGGCATCTGACCACAGACAGCGGCCCTGTCATCGACGACACCGCCCGCGCTGGCATTCTGGAGCATATCGACACTGCCCGCGCCGAAGGCCGTGTTCTGAAAGAGATGCAAGCCCCACAGGGCGGCACCTTTGTCGCGCCGACACTGATTTCGGTTCCCGGGATTTCTGCGCTGAAGCAAGAGATCTTTGGCCCGGTCCTGCATGTCGCGCGCTTCAAATCGCAAGAGCTGGACAAGGTGATCGATGACATCAATGCCACTGGATATGGTCTGACCTTTGGCCTGCACACCCGGATCGATGACCGGGTGCAGTACATCTGTGACCGGATCCATGCAGGCAACCTTTACGTCAACCGCAACCAGATCGGCGCCATTGTCGGCAGCCAGCCCTTTGGTGGTGAAGGCCTGTCAGGTACTGGCCCCAAGGCGGGTGGTCCGCTGTATCTCAGCCGGTTCTGCGCCCCGGACCGCCAGCGCGTGGACAGCAACTGGGCAGAAGGTGCCAGCGAAATGTCCTCCCTGCCCGCTCCCATCGGTCAGCCAATGGTTCAAACCAGCCAGAGCCTGCCCGGCCCGACAGGCGAATCCAATCGCCTGTCGCAAAGTGCTCGCCAACCGGTTCTGTGTCTTGGACCGGGCGAGGCCACGGCACAGGCGCAGGCCCGCGCTGTTCAGGATCATGGTGGCACTGCGATCATCGCAACCGGCCCCGTCCCTGCGGAACTGCTGCAAACCGCAGACGGTTTCTCAGGTGTGATCTGGTGGGGGAGCGACGCAGATGCCCGCTCCATCGAACAGGCACTGGCACAGCGCGATGGCCCGATCCTGCCATTGATCCCCGGCCTGCCGGATGTGGCACGTGTTCAGGCAGAACGGCATGTTTGCGTCGACACAACCGCCGCAGGTGGCAATGCCGCGCTCTTGGGCGGGATGAGCTGATCACAAGACAGATGCCGCAGCATCAAGCTGCGGCACTTTTGCCAGAACCCTTGACGCTGGGCCCAGAAAGGCCCAGCGTTTTCATATGTTTCCGCTCAGAGATCACAACCCGTCCGGCCGCACCCCCTATGTCGTCTATGCGCTGATGGCGGCCAATATCGCCATCTTTGCGATCACTTTCTTTGGCTACGACACGCCTCGCAGTCTTCAATCGCTTTACAACGCCTACGCGCTTCTGCCCGCCGAAGTGACGGCAGGCTATGATCTCAAGACCCTCGTGACCTCAACCTTCCTGCACGGAAGCTGGATGCATCTGGGGGGCAACATGCTGTTTCTGTGGATCTTTGGCGACAATATGGAAGATGAGATGGGGCATCTGCCCTTTTTGATCTTCTACCTCGTCAGCGGGGTTGGCGCGGGCCTGTTGCATATTGCAAGCGCGCCGGACTCACTCGTTCCACTGGTTGGCGCCTCCGGTGCCATCGCAGGTGTCATGGGCGGCTACCTGCTGCTCTTCCCCAAGGCACGGGTGGACATCCTTCTCATCTTTATCGTCTTTTTCCGCATCATCTCGATCCCCGCTTTTGTCATGCTGGGTGTCTGGCTGGGCTTGCAGTTCATCGGGGGCTTTGGGTCCGACCCCACGCAAGGTGGGGTTGCCTACTGGGCCCATGCGGGTGGTTTTGGGGTCGGTATCGTTCTGACCCTGCCCCTGTGGCTCCGGCGCGGTGGCCCCGCGTATTGGAACCGCATGCACGGTCGTCCGCCCCATCCGGAAGGCCGCTATTCGCTCACCCGCGTGCCGAAAGTGCGGGCCGAGCCCCTGAACCACAGGGGCCCAGGTCGGCACAATGGCCCTTGGGGTAGATGAACCTCGCACCCGGCGCCAGACATGCCCAACAAAAAACGCGGCCCGAGGGGACCGCGTTTTCCGTCGTCCAGATGATCGACGCTGGCCTTAGCCGCGGATCACCTTGGAGAAGTTCTCAAAGATCGGTTCGTTCGAGCAGATCACGTCACCGGCTTCAAGAATGTTGCTTTCGGGATCAATCGCCTCAACCAGGCCACCGGCCTCTTGCACGATGATGATGCCTGCCGCCAGATCCCAGGCGTTCAGACGACGTTCCCAGTAACCCTCGTAGCGGCCCGCCGCCACATAGGCCAGATCCAGCGCCGCAGCACCCCAACGACGCACGCCAGCGCAGGCAGGCATCAGACGCGCCAGATCCTGCAGGGTCGCAGGCAGATCAGAGCGACCGGCAAAGGGCAGGCCTGTTGCAAAGATGGATTCGATCATGCGGTGACGACCAGACACACGGATACGGGTGTCATTCATCCACGCGCCAGCGCCCTTTTCGGCAAAGAACATCTCGTCCTTGGCGGCGTCATAGACCACACCAGCCACAACCTTGCCCTTGTGTTCCAGAGCGATGGAAATCGCCCAATGCGGCAGACCGTGCAAAAAGTTGGTGGTGCCATCCAGCGGATCAACGATCCAGCGACGGGTCGGATCTGCGCCTTCTTCCTCGCCCCCTTCTTCGGCCAGCCAGCCGTAGGTGGGACGCGCGCCCATCAGCTCGTCCTTCAGGATCTTTTCAGCCGCGATATCGGCCTTGGAGACAAAGTCCCCCGCGCCCTTTCTCGACACCTGAAGGTTTTCAACTTCGCGAAAATCCTTGACCAGCGACCGCCCCGCCTTGCGGGCTGCTTTGATCATGATGTTGAGGTTTGCGCTGCCAATCATGCGAAAGACTCCTGTGCACCAAAGGGGGAGATGTCGGTCAAACCGTGCCTATACGCGCCTGATTGCCGCTTGCCAAGGCCCAATAAAGCCGAACCTGCACCCCTTATGCGCATGAGAGCTATGCCGCAGGCGCATAAGGGCGTTTTCACGGGGTTTCAGTGAAAACAGGCGTCGGTCGCGCGCATCACTGCTGCTGCAGACGCCGCGCTTCGACCTTTGCCAGACGGATCAGCTCCTGCATGTAGGGCTTGTCACGATCCTCCGAACGGATCGCCGCATAAAGCCGCCGGGTGATCCCCTTGGCCGTCAGCGGTCTGGTCACGTAATCAGAGGAGTATTTCACCTCTCGCACCACCCAGTCAGGCAGCACCGAAATCCCCCGGTTTGAAGCGACCAACAGCAAGATGACGGCGGTCAGCTCCACCTGCCGGATATGGGCAGGCTCAACTCCTGCCGGGGTAAGAAGCTGATTGAAGATATCCAGCCGCGCCTTTTCCACCGGATAGGTAATGAGCGTCTGGCCACGGAAATCCTCGGCATCGACATAGGGTTTTTCTGCCAATGGATGCTGGGCAGAGGCCACGAACACGGGATTGTAGTCGAACAGCTCGATGAACTCGACACCGGGGAGATCTTCCGGGTCGGACGACACCACCAGATCGACCTCCTCCTTCTGAAGTGCAGGCAGCGCATCAAACGCCAGTCCCGGTCTGATATCCACATCCACATCTGACCAGTTTTTCCGCAGCCCCTCCAGCACCGGGAACAGCCATTCGAAACAGGCATGACATTCGATCGCGATATACATCCGTCCCGTGTTGCCATCCCGCAGCGCAGAAAACTCGGCCTGAATCGCCTCGACCTGCGGCAACACCTGTTCTGCCAGCCGCAACAGCCGCAGCCCCGCCGCCGAAAGTTTCATCGGTTTTGAACGCCGCAGGAACAGCTCCACCCCCGCCTGATCCTCCAAACCCTTGATTTGGTGGCTCAACGCACTCTGTGTGATGTTCAACATGTCGGCGGCACGGGCCAGCCCACCCTCCTGATGGATCGCCTTGATCGTGCGGAGGTGTCGGAATTCGATGTGCATCTGTCGGATCGCTCATGTTGTTCTTGAGTATTATGAAATTGTTTCACAATTGCTGCTATGCAACAAGAGACGAAATCAAGCGGAGTTCTGTTCATGACGACCCCAGAAATTTCATTCGAGTTTTTCCCGCCGCAGACGCTGGAAGCGTCTTTCCGTCTCTGGGACACCGTTCAAACCCTCGCCCCCCTTGGGCCGCGTTTCGTGTCGGTAACCTATGGCGCGGGGGGAACCACCCGGGATCTCACCCGCGAGGCGGTGGCGACGCTGCACAAATCATCCGGCCTGAATGTCGCGGCACATCTGACCTGTGTGAACGCAACCCGCAACGAAACCATGGAAATCGCCGACCAGTTCGCCGCAGCTGGCGTGCGCGAAATCGTTGCGCTGCGTGGCGATCCACCAAAGGGCTCTGGCGGGTTTGTGCCGCACCCGGATGGCTTTGCCAACTCGGTCGAACTGATTGCAGCGCTGGCTGAGCGGGATCAATTCTCCATTCGCGTCGGCGCCTACCCTGACCGTCACCCCGAAGCCGCGAGTGACCGGGCCGACGTCGAATGGCTCAAGCGCAAGCTTGACGCCGGCGCGGACGAGGCGCTGACGCAGTTCTTCTTTGAGGCGGACACCTTCTTCCGGTTCCGCGATGACTGCGCCAAGGCCGGTATCGACACCAGCCGCATCACACCCGGCATCCTGCCCATCGAAAACTGGAAGGGCGCCCGCAATTTCGCCAAGCGCTGCGGCACCAAGATCCCGGCCTGGGTCGAGGAGGCTTTTGACAAGGCTGTGCGCGACAACCGCGAGGATCTTCTGGCCACGGCGCTCTGCTCTGAACTTTGCTGCGACCTGATGGAAGGCGGCGTCGAAAAGCTCCACTTCTACACGCTGAACCGCCCGGAACTGACCCGCGATGTCTGTTTTGCCCTTGGCATCACACCAAAAGTTCAGCTGGAGAACGTGGCGTAGCGCTTGCCGCTCAATACGCCCCCACATAGCCTGTGCACCATGCGCCCCTGCTGATCCCGGCGGGGGCGTTTTATTTTGCCGCGCCTCACCAAGGACCAGCCCATGACGACGCAAGCCGCCCCCAGCCCATCCGTTTATCAGCGCCCCGACACCCTGCGCGTTGCCCGCTCCCCCCAAGAGCTGCTGCGCATGGACGAAATCGCCAATATCTCCGGGCTGGAGTTCATGCAGGGCATCCTGTCCGGGCGCCTGCCCGGCCCCCCCATCGGCGAAACCCTTGGCTATCACCTCCACAGCGTCGAAGAGGGAAAGGTGGTTTTTCGCGGCACACCTGAATTTGGCGTCACCAACCCGATGGGCACGGTGCACGGTGGCTGGTACGGCACCCTTCTGGACAGCGCGATGGCCTGCGCCGTGATGACCCGCGTGCCCAAGGGATCTGTCTATACAACCTTGGAATTCAAGGTGAACATCCTGCGATCCATTCCACTTGGCACGACCATTGACTGTGTCGGCACCACCGATCACGTCGGCCGCTCAACCGGGGTCGCTCATGGCGAATTGCGCGGGGTGGAAGATGGCCGTCTTTATGCAACCGGCTCTACGACCTGTATCGTGATGAAAGTCGCCGCAGACTGATCCGCGACACAGCCGCAGACCAATAAAGCCGGGTCCGCCACACACTGGTCCGCCACATGCTGGTCCGCTCACAGCAGGTTTTTGCACATCCTGCGCAGGCTTTGCCGCTTGCGCCCCATGTCGATCTCGCCACGCACCCCGGTGTCGCGAAAACCCTCACGCAGCCAAAAGGCCCGCGCCCGCGGGTTTTCATCAAGGACAGCAAGATAAATCCGAGCCGCGCCCCGTGTCCGGGCGCGCAGCTCAGCGGCGCGCAAAAAGGTCGCTCCATTCCCCGCACCCCGCGCCCAAGGCCCCAGCATCATGAAACCAAGATAGGCATCTTCCGGGTCAGGGAACCCAAATGACACCTCCGCCAGACCGGACAATCTCGGACCAAGGAAAAGGCCCAATCGACAGGACAGCTCCGGGTCGCAACCTGGCGGGCCGTCGGTAAAGAAGGCCGCAGCCTTGGCCAGATCGGGCGCCTGCCCCTCGGCCAGCAGCCAATAATCCGGCGCGTCCCGGTAAAACTGCGCAACCAGCTCCAGATCAGCATCTGGCGACAGGTTTCGGATGCGGATGTCAGACTGCGTCTGCACAGCAGATCCTCCTAGGGTCAGTATGGATTGATTTGGCACCACTGGTTTACCTGATCTTGTTCCTGACAAGGCACATCGACGCAGAAATACTGGTTGTATTTCAAGGTGGTGTAATGCAGCTCAGGAGCAAGATCAGGTAAATCTTGCAGACGCAGGGAGCGCTGCAAAGCAGCGGCTTTGACCGCTTGAAATTG
>Ga0160419_100260_pt1 | contig 37066 bp, 47 predicted proteins | sample CelAP2metagpilot_2_FD_108196 | JGI IMG/M metagenome (GOLD analysis project Ga0160419, IMG submission 108196) | Phycosphere-associated microbial communities from Cellana algal ponds in Kailua-Kona, Hawaii, USA - Cellana AP2-4-25 metagenome pilot ... | reverse complement strand
ATTCCTTTCCTCGCGTTTTGGCCTTGCTCTTGGGCGCCCATAGCCCCCCCCTGTGCCATCCCACCCCCCCCCCCCCCCCCTCCGCTTCCTGCCCCCTAGCCGCGGCCCAGCTCCTGGCAGAATGGGACCGGCGGCGGGAGAAGCTCATGGCCGAGCTCGACTATGCCTTCGCAGACACACTTACCTGCCTAGTCGCCAACTTCGCCGCCGTTCTCATCTCTGCCCCGTCTGTTGCCGGTGCCGTCCCCCCTTCTGGGAGGAACATCCCGGCGAACATGTTCCAAATAGTACCCCCCGGGGCTCGGCCTTATGCCTTGACCGACCGAATCCTCAGCCCTTTCCTCAAGGTTCCCACCCTCTTTGCCGTGGGGATGGCGGCGTCTCTCCTCGGGTTTGGCACCACCAGCCTGCTTACCTTAATTCGGAACCATCTACAAAGTGCCAAGAAGGACCCTCTGCCCTCCTCCTTGCCAGCAGCAGTAGGGGCAGGAGAATGGGACACCGGCAGGTGGTTCGGGAAGCAGACCGTGGCGGTAGTTGAGGAAGAGGTAGCACCGGCAGAGATGCCGTTGTTGAAGACGAGTGTTGCGGTGGGAGTGTTCCTTGCTGTGTCGACCAACATCCGGTACCAGGTCATCTCGGGGTTGGTTGAGGAGAGGGGTATTGCCCAGCTACTGGGGCACAACAAGCTCGCAGACCATCTGGCATCGTTTGTGGCGAGGTCTTTTAACAGTTATATTGGCTCGGCGAACATGATTGACTATTTAAAGTTTCTAGGGTTGCAGCAATGAAGAGGGAGGAGGGTGGAAGCAGGAGGCGGGCCACGGGGCTGCAGGAGCAGCAGTAGTTGTCAGCTAGTAGAGAACGAGAAAGCATGTTGCGTCTCTCACAATTTTGGCGGATGAGGATGACGAGCGAAAGGTATATGACGACGACGGGGACGCAGGGACTGGAGGGGACGCAGGGACTGAGCGAGAGGGAGTCCGACGAAGAGAGCAGGGGGATGTACATAAATACAGCATTTCACCAGCCATGACAGAGGAAAAAGAGAGTGGGAAAGACAAAGAGACAAGAAGAGAGACGAAGAGAAACTGCAGAGTGAGCGAGAGAAAATAGGATTCATTCGCGCACACAAATTGCGTCGTTGCTAGTACTAGAGGGGGGGCGCAGAAGAAAGAGGACAAGGACGGACATGGAGAGAGAGGCATAGAGAAGGCAGTAAGGAGCCCACTTCTGTTTTTCTCTCCTCAATTTTTTATTGAAAGAAGAAACTTAAATCTATGACTTTAAAAAAAGCGAATCGTAGGCGTCCTCATCATACCCGGAAAGTCTTTGCATTTACTGCCTCATCCCGTCCTCTGTCCGCAACCATTTACATCGCTATGCTCCACCCTAATGTTGTCCAAAGCGCCGATAGCAAAGGCTCAAGGGCAAATATACAGGCCTTTCAACAGTCAACCTTGTGTTTTGGGGTAAGCGGGAGTGAAATGAAAGACGTCGGCGTCTCGAAGCCGAGGCCTTGGTTCACGACGCCACTAACTTCCTTTGCCAATTTCCCTCACAACCTGCCTTGTTTGCACACTATGCACCCCCGCTCCCCAACCACCCACATAAAGCGGCACCACAACGTATGGATTCTTCCATGGGCAGCGGCAGCCGGCGGTGTAATCGCGTCATGCAATCGGCGCCGACATCCGCCTCAATACGTATCACGCCAGCGTCCTTCCGTTCACGATGGCCTGCACCTTTTAACACACGCCCACCTCGACCCCAACTCCATCCACAGGCCACATCGCGCATCTTCCTGCTATCTGAGGGCCGGAAACACGCTGCTGGACGTGGACACTGCAGCAGAAAGGCGGCAGTACGCAGGCAAATGACGCTCAGACCTGTGATTGTGCGGGGGCGCATAAGAGATGAGTTTCAATGTCCCATTACCGCACAAATTCTCAGGTAAGGCCACCAAGGCTGGGCCAAAATGGCAATCGATATGTATGGAGATAGAGCGTTGAGATTGTGTGGGTGGGTGATCGCCATGCCCTCGAGTTTCGTCCCCTGGTCGTAAATCCCCTTCGCCTTTCTCCCCCTATGTCCCTCCTCTCTTGCCACTATCTTCATGCCGCTTACCCCTTCAAACAGAGACCCCGTCGTAGCGAAGGATGGACACACATATGAACGCTCCGCCATCAGCCTCTGGCTTGAAACCCACAAGACATCTCCCATGGTAAACACTTTCCTTACCATCCTCTCCTCCCCCTCTGCCTCGCCTCTCTCCAGGAAGAGCATAAGAATATACCTCTCCTTTCTCTGCTCCCCCCCTTACAGACCAAAGAGGAAATCAGCTCCGCAGATCTAGTCGCGAACCTGAACCTCAAGCGACTCATCTACGATCTAGTCGCAGAGGGCGGACATGGGCTGGCAGCCAAGCCCACCAATGCCGAAGAAGCATCCCAAGAGACGGCATTTGGGTTCGACGACGTGATGGTCCTCCGTTGTTTAGGGCCGGCCGAATCCGATTGGATGAACCGCAGCCAAGTCGTGACGAAGGAGGGCATTTCTGGGGGACGCAGGAGGAATGCCACCGGAGGAAAGGACTCGATGGTCTTCCAAGTGCGTTAAATTTCCATTTTTTGTCTTGCCCATCTTTCACTGCCCCCTCCCTCCACACCTTCACCTCCCTTTTCTTTCTCAGGTCAAAGCATACGCACACTCCCCTCTGTCCTCCCCCTTCTCACATTTCTCCTCCCCCTTTCCTCCTCCCCCCTTGTCAGGACACCACGGTCTCTCGGCGTCACTTCGAGGCCGGTTACGGCCCCATCGACGAGACAGGCCACGCCGGTTTCTACATCCAGGACCTCGGTTCCGCCGGGGGCACCTACCTCCGCCTCCGCCCTCGGGAAGCAATGGGCCTGAGAGACGGCGCCATGATCCTCGTGGGAAAGCATCAATTTATTGTTCTTGCCCCCTCCCGTTTCCTTGAACTCGAGCAGCAGCAACAGCCGCAACCACCAACAGCTTCTACCGCGCCTTTTGCCGTCCCTCCTATGAGCAGCTCTTCCACTCCGCCACCACCTCCTAGCCGGAACATGGATCTCGTCGACCAAAGTGACCATGCACTCCTTGGAGTTTCTCCCACGTCTGGAGGAGGAGGAGCAACACCAGCAGTAGAAGTAACAGATGAATCGAGCGGTGCGAGTACCGGCGCAGGTGGAGGAGTGTCAGAAAGAGGGGCGTATGGAGGCAAGACGATGGGAGCATCGATTCAAGGGTATTTACAGAGGCCAAAGGCCCCATTGGTGAGCGCGGATGAAGGACCGCCGCGGCCGTTGCTGATGCTCAAATGCTTCGCACCTGAGGGGTCGCCGATGCAGCACCGTGTGTTTGCCGTGGGCACAGAGGGTGCGACGGTGGGACGGAAGCAGAGTAATACTGTGTCCTTATCGCAGGAGAAGGGGGGAGAGGTCCTGGGGCTTGACTCGGCTGTGTCGGGCGAGCATTGTCGGTTGGAGTACCACCCTGACAAGGGGGCCTTCGTCCTGCTGGATGGGGGACTGGGGGGGGACAAGCCGTCGACAAATGGAACATGGGCCCGGTTGAGCTACATGCAGATGGCCAGTCCAAGACAGATATTGGAGAGAGAGGACGAGATTCTCGTTGGGGGGATATTGAGGTTTGCGGTGTCTTTCGAGAGTTTTTTGATGGAAGGCGTTGTGCCTCCGAGGGGCGAGGAGGGGCAGGAGGGGAGAGGTGAGGAAAGCGGGGGAGGAGGGGGAGAAGGCGGGATATCGGATGGGGAGACTTTGACGCCGAGAAGTAAGCAGGAGAAGGAGGTGGAGGAGGAGTCGATGGACGTTTCATGATGATAGTTTTTGGGATGTGAGGAGGAAGGGAGGGAGGAATGAGAAGGGGGGATGGAGAGGGGAAGGAATGGAGGGAGGAAGGGATTTGACCGATAGAAATATCAGCCGGTGGTTAAAGGAGAGCCATCAAATTGTGTACACATTCATAAGACCCTTTCATTGTGAGTCGCAGTAGCAGCTGCAACAACAGCAGCAGCAACTGCAGCAAAGAAGGGTAGAGAAATAGAGAGGACGGGAAGGAGGCAGAGAATGTAGATGAGAAAGCATAGGTCGAGGAAAAAGCATTGCCTTCTTTCTTTCCCAACTGTGTGCGTTCTCTCTTTCATTACTCCCGCGTGCAGGCAAGCACGCAGACAGGCAGCGATAGAGAGTAAGAATAAGAAAAGGTGCTTGTAAGAAAGAAAATGGATAAAGTAGACAGGACCAAAAAACTCCTCTATGGACTTACAACGCGCTCGTTTCTTTCAGTCCAGTCAGGAATCGCCAATATATTTCCTAGCCTTGCTTTTGGCTCCATTTCATCTATTTTCTTCGAGTGACAGGTATCCACCAACGCCTCCTCCGCAAGCAAAACACACTTATCGAAAACCACACGCAGAGCGACTGACTCCTTAGATTTTGGGCCCCCCTTTTCCATACCCAGGTATCTCAACCTTACGCTCAAGAGAAAGTAATGGCGAGGGTAAGAATAAGTGAAAGCTAATTGATGCATGTGAGCGACTCGAACTCTCTTCGCGCGCATATATTGTTCTTTTTTCATTTCGTTCCTTCAGCACCCCCTTTTCCCGTACCCGTCCACCCACCCATACTCCATCAAATATTTTTTTCAAATATCCCTTCTTCTTTGTAATCGCTCCATTTTCTCAACGGCTTTACGCATCACGCGCCACGAGTCACGTCTCTGAAGAGCATTCTTTCTTATGTTGTTCTTGTCTCCAACCTATCATGCCCTTCTTTCGTCCTTTATGCCCTCATTGACTCCCAACCCTGCCACTTTGCTATTCGCGTGGGCGGTTGTGTGTGTATGCAGGATAAATCTTTGCGAGGATAAGTTCCACCGACACTTCAACCTCGGCAGTGTGTGAGTGGGCAGCACTCAGGCAAAGACCCTCGCCAAGACCGTTGATGGCATCATCAGTGCAGGCGACGGAGCTCTATCGCCCCAGCCAGCGCACCCTCTTCCTCCGCAATGATATCCTGGGGAGCCCAATAATCGACACATGTCCTACAAGCCAGCAAGGGGTTAAGCGCCTGCATCATCCTCAATCGGGACGGGTCCGCGAAGAAAGAGTTAAAGTCCTCCGCAACCTCAAAATCAGCCACCAGACCAAAGGCTCCGTGAGGCGAACGAGCTCTCTCTTCATCTAATCCACAAGAAAAATGAGCCACTCCCGGGATGTTCAGAACAGTCCCCTCCAGGTCCAGAAGGGCATTAAGTTTCATCTCCCCCGTCACCTCCGCTTTAAAATGATAGATGCACACATGCCTCAGCTGCTTCCCTGTCGGACGAGCAATCGCCACGCGGTCGCTGGTGTAAACGAGTGTGTGAGAGGCTTGGATGTAAGGTTGGACCTGCTCATAATGAGACGACAGACGTGTGGTGCTCTCCCCAAAATCCCCTCCGTCCGGCACAGCTAGTGTCACGGCGAAGTCGTACGCGTAGGGAAGGAGGCCAAGGTCTTCACCAGCGGTGGAGGTGAGCCCTCCCTCGGAAACGGGGAAGTGGCCGGCAGTCACATTCCAAAAGCCCTCGATAGCATGGTACTTGTCCTCAATACCGATGCCAACATTCCACTGTGGTGAGATGGAAGCGGGGACGGGGGAAAGGGGGGTGAGGGAAGCAGGGAAAGGGAGTGCGAAGCGCAGTTACTGCATGAGAGAACGGCACATTTTTGATGCCGGCACTATGAAAAGATAAGTCCGGGCGGGGAGGGGCAGGTAGGAGTGCATGTATGGTCATTCAAGTCGTGAGCATCTCGTTTATGAGTTCTTTCTGTCTTCAGACGATACTGGGGATGGAGAAGGGTAGCTGGCCTTTTTTTGTCACACGCTACATTCCTGACCTAGTAAAAGCGTGCTTCCCTCATCCTTTCCTGCCTCCCGCGCAAGAACTCTCAGACGCCCCCACCCCTACTTGCTACCTCAACCAACGTTTGAGCTTACCTTGTACAAGGACACAACCTGAGTGCCACCCAAACCCTCAGGGCGGGTCAGGGCAGTTCTTTCGCCCACAGTCGCATGGGCGCGGTGGACGACCGTCGAAGTCGTACACATTAGGAGCAACATGGCAAGAGAAGATGCCATCATTGCTCTAGCCAGGATCCAACGAGGAGGGGCACAGGCACCGGGAAAGGAAGGAGACCGCCAGCTTGACCACGGGGATATGTGAGGGCGAAATTGCCAGTTGCTAGCGGAGACTGGGTGTGAGTGGGTGGAGGGGGAAGTGAGGACTTGACATCTAAAGAGGGCCAGCTAGTCTGGAAGACCAAATTTTCCCGAGTGGTGATTGTCTTCATACGCCAGTCGTCCATCGCTGGGGGCACCTGCAGGTCTTCCAGAGGGCGGTGGAAGAGACGGAGGTGGTTGGCCTTTTCTGTGCGCCCTGCGTGGTAGACGAGGCCAGAAACATGTGTTGAGCAACGAGGAGGTGGAAGAAGGGGATTGACACAATCTGTAAATCCACCACATCAATCACCGCGCCCTTGTTGCACCCTCACGCAGATGCTGGCTGCAGCAGGGCTATGTTGTCTCAATATTCCGTTCAGTCCAGGCGTGAGGACCACAACCGGACTTGTCGCCTTTCTTGGGCCCATTCGTCGCTTCCGCATGTCCGCACAGTATGAATCGTGAATCACTACCCGGTGCAACAGCAGTGTCCTCCCCCTTTCTTCGTTTCCATACCGAGGCAGCCAGCCACTGCTTGCCGTGTGTCTCGCCTTGTCTTGTTTTGCTGTATGCTACAAACCATTCAAACCTCCTCTACCCTTTTTCCCACAACACACTTCACATGTCACCTGCCTTCCTTTGCCGATACTGACGACGAGACCATGCCGACAAATCCTCGACCCCCGCATCGCCCTACTTACCGCTGTCGACGATGTGGAGAGGCGAAGCGCGGACATTTGTGCATCTTTGAGCAGCACGCCAACGCTACCGCCACGCGCGAAATGCAGGAACTGCATGAGCCTGAAGAGACAGTAGAAAGCAGTGTGCAGGTGGAAATGGACGCCCACATGACGGTTCGTGCCTTGGTCATGCCCATGGCGTGAGAATTGAGAGAGTCGAGAAGAGTGTACGGCCCAGGAAGGAGAAATGTATAAATTGTTACATAAGTCGTGCGGCCCTTGACATAGGCCCTTATTTTGTTGACATACAGAATTCGGCACGATAGACGAATTCATAAATTCGAGCGAAAAGATAAACATGAATCTTGGAAACGCTGACGCTTTCAGTTCATTTCTTTACTTACAACAGTGGTAAAGCTACCAAACTAATGGTAGTAAAGTAATTTACACATACTTATTTAACATTACTCCCCTTTTATTGGCTCTGCTGCCAGTTCCCCATCCTTCCGAAAGGCCTCATCGGCCACAGCGCATGCTTCGGCAACAAAGGATTCTATTTCCTCTCGACATTCCTTGAAAACCTGAAAGCTGCTGCCCAGCTGCTCGGGGCTACGGAGTTTTAAGGTGCCTGACTGTTTCTCGGCGGGCGACAAGGCTTTTTTGCAGGACTTGGATGAGCAGATAGTTGTGTGTATGTGAATATCAACGAGCATGTATAAAGAGAGAATTTAAGAATGTGAGCAACTCACCGATTGACAATAGTAGAAGAGGGGCACGTTTCCCCATTTCCCCAGTCTCTCCCTCCCTCCTCTCCACTGACTTGTCTTACCTGCGCATTCAGCCACTGCACCAAGTCGTGCGAGCGCACCACCAACCGCCCAGCGTTGTGCTCCGCAAATTCGCAAGGTAAAGGCGGCTCGAAGTCCTCCGTGAGCATCCGCTGCATGGCCGGACGAAGCACGGGCTCAAAGGGCATCTCGCTTGTGGAGGGTGGTTCACAGGGTTGAATGAGGAAAGCGATAAACGTGTGCATGCCTCTATCAGCGCATTAGCAAGCGTGTGGTCGACAAAGACAATGCATCCAAGTTCAGCCGCAGAAATCTAAAAATCGAATGGTCTGTAACACTTTTTTGGGCTCACATCATACTCCCTCCCTACCTCCCACACCGTTTCCCTCCCTTCCTTCCAATATCGTACCTATTCCGTCCCACGCCAGTAATGAAAACGAAGTCCTTGATCAAGTCCTCGCGCTTCCCCATCTGCACATACATTTGGCTCAAGCGCTTTAAGCCTGCACGGACAGCGGCCCGTGCCACTGGTTGGGAATAACCCTGAGATGGTGAGAAAGAGGGGAGCGAAGAAAGAGAAAAAAGTGAAAGGAAGATAGACGAACCATATAGACGATAAGCAGGATCCCATCGCAGAAGAATGTATGCAAAAGAGGAGAGGAAAGATACAGACAGTCTTGGTGATCTTGACCCTCCCGAAACAAAAATTACTTACATGTAAGTCCACCAACATCCCCGGCCCTTCCGACTCCATTGCATAATCTTCCGACCGGATATAGCCCACCACACTCGTCTCGAATACATGCACCGCCAAGTCAAATTTCCGGCTTTTGTCCAAGGCATCAATCACAAGCGTCACCGTGATCATGTTGGGCGGAAACCCGTCCGCCTTCATCCTCTGCAGTATCTCCATCGCCTGCCTCCACTCATTTCCCCGCCAACACGCCACAATTGCAGTCGCATACGTCACATCATCAGCCGCCACCCCCTGGGCCTGCATGGCCTGGAATACCTTCAGCGCCATGTGCGTCTCTCCGGCATTTGCGCATGCACTGAGTACAGCATTAAACACCTGCACGTCCGGCGCCGGCCCCGAGCTCAGCATGTGGACCAATAAGTGCAAGGCCTTTTGCCATTCCTGTCCCTGCTGCAAGGCGGCGATCACCGATGTGTAACACACCAAATTCGGCTTTACTACATCCTGGGCATCCATACCTACAGCCTCTGCCGCCCTCGCATCCCGCTCCATCTCCTTCAATAGCAGGAAAGCCTCCCTCCATTCTCCTGCTACGGCACATGCAGTCAACACACAGCCGTACATCACCACATCTACCGGCACCTTCGCACTGCGCATGGTCCTTAGCACGTCAAACGCCAACTCATGCTCCCCCAAGCGAGCACAAGCCCTCAACGCCGCATTACATAATGTCCAAGGCAAGGGCATGGCAGGGTCGGGCCGAGCCACCCAAAGAGGCCGGAAGTAAGCCAACGCATTCTTCAAGTCTTCCTGCTCGTGTGGGCCGCGATGCCGTGCCACAGACGCCAGCATCATGTTCCCCAGCATGTGTATCGGAACCGTCTCCCCACTTGCTTCCTGCTCCAAAGCCACCTCCCCCGCTGCCGCAAGATAGGTGGGCCCTCCGGCAGCTACCAACACATCCAGCAATGCCGCCCGTGTCACGGTGGAAGGAGCCTCATTACTCCGTGCCTTCATTCGCCGGTACACTCTCATCGCCAGCTCCGCGTCCTTCGATTCCCGGCACGCAGCAATCGTAGAGGTGTACGCCCCCCTCCCCATCGGGATCCCTCGGGTCTCCTCACATTCCACCAGATGCTTGACAGCCTGCACCTTGTCCCCCATCCTCGATAAAGCCGTCACTGTTGCCTCGTAACAGATCGGCTCGAGCTTCAACCCCCTCTCTTCCATCTCCCCCACTAATGCCATGGCCTCTACCCCCCGTGCCTCCCTCCCTAACAACAAAAACAATCGTTTCCATAACAGCGGGTCCATGACCATCCCTCGGTCGCGCATACTCACCATCAGAGCCAGCCCCGCCTGCCACCTCCCCAGCATCTCACATGACTTCAACGCCATGCCATACCGCAATGCATCTGGCTCCACTTTTGCCTGGAGCATCGCCTGAAACCACCCCAAGAGTCGCTCGTGTTCCCCGGCCTTTTCACACGCAGCGACCAACGCATAAAACGTCATCGCCGTCGGAGGGGTAGGACCACCGAGAGGTTTCACCAGCGCCGCCAAACGTTCCGCCAAGTCACACAAACCCAACCTCGCTAGATTACACAGCGACGCATGATAGCACGACAAGCTCAGACTGGCAGGCACGGTAGTAGCATCCCCGCCCCTGCCTCTCCCCCGCCGTTGATGCTGCAGCTGCCGCTGTTGCTCCTGCATCCGAGCTAGCTCCTCCAGTAGGCCCTCGATGACAGTGATGTTCCCTTCGCGTGTGGCCAGGGACCAGAGGGGCTGGGTGCGATGAATGTCTCGTTCTGACGGTGGGATGGCTTGAAAGAGCTCCCAGGCTTCTTGGAGGCGCCCGGCGCGACAACACGCTTGGAGCAGCATACTGCAAATCACGACATTGGGGCGCAGCTGGTCCGCGGATACCATGTGTCGGAGCAGGGCGAGGGCTTCGTCGAGGTTGCCTCCTTCGGGGGCGGCAAGTCCTTCGATGACTGCGCCGTAGGTGTAGACGTCTGGGGTGAGGTTCCAGGAAGTGGTGGTACGTTGAAGACAGGCCACTGCTTCCTGCACGCGGTCGGATTTGGAGAGGGTGGAGAGGGCCATATTCAAGGTGGCCAGGTCCAGTTTGAAGGGGGTTTGCCCCGTCTCGCCCTCGCCTTGGCCTAATGGTATCTCGCTTGATGCAATTGGTGTGAGTTTGTCTTCGGCGAGGAGGAGGCGGGCGAAGGGAAGACCGAGATCGAAGGCAGCGGCGCGAAAGCAAGCGCGGAGCACGAGAGCGGCTGCTGGTTTTGAAGCTACCGGCAGGGTAAGGATTTGGGTAGCCTTTTCGTAGATGCGCACGGCACGATTACCCTTGCCTAGCTTCTCGGCCGCTAGTAAGGCGACTTGCAACAGATTGCGCGTGGCTGGACAAGAAGGGTTTAGCTGAGAGAGATAGGAAGTGGGATGGGACCGGGAGGCAGTTGAGTAAGCAGTGTTTCTTTTGATTTGATTCATTCATGACAAGATCCGAACAGACATGGACTCGGGAGAGTCGTGAGAGATTACATAGAAACAAGGAGGAAAACACAAGCGTCAGCCCATCGACGCACCTCTTCTTTACGCTCGAACAAAATGTAGGTATCGAGCGCCGTTACCCAGTTTTCCATCTCGGCCGCCAGTAGCGCAGTGGCCTCGTACCATTGCGGCTTTCGGGGCAGGTTATCTCTGGACATATACCGCAGTAAACTTAGGCATTCGAAGGGCCTCTGCGCAGCGCGGCAGACTGAGAAGGCAGCATCGTAATCAGGCAAATGTCGAACTGTCAAGCCCTGAAGATGCTCAAAAGTTCGGTGCCACTCCTCTTTTTTGTCCCCATTTTCTACCAAAGACGAAGCAGAAGTGTCCGAGGATGAAGCAGCTCGCCCACGAGGCAAGGACTTTTGGGGAGCGACATGAGAGGGAGGGGTGGGCGCAGGTGTTCGACTGCCATTTCCTCTTCTTTTTGAGGACGAAGATCGCTTGTCAGGATTATGGATATAGCCTGGCCCAGAAGCTGTCGTTGCTCTCAGGAGGACGTGCTTGTGGCTTGGAGCGGTTGTGATGAAGGTGTGTATGCGGCGACGTTCAAGGTTGATGTGAGAAGTAGAGGGAAAGACGAATGCTTCCACGATTGTCCGCCGCCACGCCACGAAAAGCATGTATATGCAGTACATGCTTCGCCACAACATCCCCAGTCTTTGCCCTGATGATGGGGAACGGGTTGCTGCCGAGATTTGATGCGGGGGCATCTGTATTGGCTTTGTTGAGGGGGGCGACGTGTCCATGGGGTCCTCCATCCGAGATGGCTAGGGGAGAAGACTTAAGAAACAAAAGACGTGCCCGCTTCCTGTCATTGATTGTAAACAAAGGATATCATAAAGCAGGTCTGAGGATTTGGAGAGAATTTGCCACCTAGAATGGGGCTTGGACCAGGCACAACACGTGTGCGTGTGTATCCAGAGGCAGGCCCAAGTTGAGCTTCTCGCCATTTCGACCTCCCCTCTTCCCCCCTCCCTGGATATGTGCCCACCCACTCACCTTCACGGGCAATATCACCGAAAGAAAAAAATCAAAACAAAGTAAGGCGGGATACTCTTTTTTCTTTTAGGCGCGCGCGGTGCTGTTGTTGGGACCTAGTAAACTAGTCGGAAAGCAGTCAGCTCTTTCTTTTCTACCCTTCACGCATTTTTTGTCGGTCACCGAGTGGACAAAAAATAAGAAAAGCTCTCCTCCTTTCCCTTCCTCTCCCCTGCCCTGCTATATATCATTCGCGTTTTACACTTGAGGCTGGATCCGCAGGCTCGGTCTGGCGTTGGTTTGTGAGCACCTCAATGTTGCCGCCACCATTCTCCTGTGCCAGCTGCGCCAAACTCCCCCCTTGAGCCTGCCGGGCCAACTCCAAATCAATCGTAGACAGGAGGCGTTGCTCTTCGTCTGTGTATTGCTTTACGCCCGTGCGGGCCGTCACTTGGATAAGGGCGTCCCGGCGGATCTAGAAATGAAGAAGAAAGAAAGGAAAAGCCAGGAAGCAAGGGTTCATTTGAGTATGAGATACACCAAGGAGCTCAGGGCCAAAAAATAACTGAATTGCAACACGTTTACCACTCCCGTACTAAACGAGGACACTCTCCACCCGCCATTCTCGTACCTGGCTGCCTGCAATAGCCACAGGCTTGGAAATCCCGAAGCCCAAAAGATCATTTTCATTGGCAGTGGAGAACTTTCCGTCCAGGTCTAGCAAGGCGGAGATACCAAGGTCGTCAAATGCGCGGTTATCTTTCTCCCAGGTTTCCTTAGTCAGGGGGAAGAGCAAATTGTTGAAGGTGAGCTCGAAGGTGTAGGGAAATTCTAAGCCTTGCAGCTTGATCCTGTCATCAAGAGAGAGAGGGAGGTGGGGAGAAGCACGCGAGTGAGTTTCCAGGAATGCGAACGGATATACCATCAGCCGTGATAGTCGAACTCACTTTTTCGCGGCTACTGGTCCACCTTCCCGCCCATAGCACGTGATGAGGAGGGCGGCATCATTGTTCTCCAGCGCGTAGTTCAGTTGTGCCGGTCGCTCAGGCCCAAAGGGATAACCCTCAATCTCCGGCAGCCGAATCATGCCCCGGGCAATCACGTCGGACAGATCCTTGTTCTCCTCTTTCAGCGATTTCGGCTCCTCCTTGACTCCTGTTTTCTTGATCTGAATTGATGTGTAATCGGGAAGAGATGAGGAAACAGGTTGGAGTGATGGGAAGGGAGAGGAGTATCGTGGATAGTGAAGATAGCAACGCGGGGGGCAGTAGAGGGCCCGAGCATGTGTATCACACAGCCAGAAAACCATCACGCGACGCCACGCCACGTCTAGACCTCCATCAATGTGTACGCACCAGTCTTGATGTCGTCTGCTTGTCATTAGCCGTCGTCGATGGCGCTGCCCACGCACCAGGCAGTCCTCCGCCCCCCAGGAAGGTTGACAATAGCACACCGGTTGCGGCAAGCGAACGCCCCACCACAGACATGCCGACAGCTGGGATCTTACTCTTGCCTCGCTCGCCCTTGTCGGCCTGCATAACCATTCTGCTGGCCCCTCTATGGGCAAGAGGCGTAGGCATGAAGGCAAAGCACGGGCTCAAAAGCAACAGCCCTGCTGCTGCCACGACACCACCTCGAATCATTCTGCTGACTGCTTAGACAAGGTCGCTGTGTGTAGTGTGCGCAGTGGTGGGAGTAATGGATGGCATTGTCCAGTCAGGAGGAGACTAAGGCGCTGCTGGTTGAGGTCGGGAGTGAGGGTCAACATGATGCTCGCTCTCTGAACCGTCTTGAGGTACAACCCGCACACGCCACGCACAGTCCAAATGCTGCCATGGCGACCAAGCCAGGACTGAGCGGGCCACGGATAGGGTATAAGCTCGAGCAAGGTCGCACAGACTGCTGCCAGTGCAATCCTCACAACCAACAAGCCTCAAAGCAACCTCCTCCTTCCTTCGCTCCCGCCTCGACAGCAAATGGGGCCATGCTGCTGTCCGTGTTGCTGGCCCGTCGCGGCCGTAGCTACTCTGGTCCCATCCATATCACTACCCGCAGCAGCGGCGACCACGAATCCAGCTCCACCATCGGCCGCCCCCGCCGCAGTTGCAGTTGCAGACCCTCACACGCCGCCCATCCCCGCATGTATGATTGTGGATGGTCGAGCCCCCGCTTTCGAGCAGGGCATACTCCGGCTAGGCCTGCAGATTGGTACGGAGACCATAACCCCCGGACAACGGGAGCTACTTCTTTCGCTCTTACCCGAGGGCGATGTACACAAGCTGCAGGGTTTCTACCACGACAAGGACAGGCGGCTGGCGTTGGGAAGCCTGCTACTGCAGCGCGCTGCTACCAGTTGGGTTTTGGGTCAGCGCTTCAAGGACATCCTAATCCAACGCACACAACCATATAACAAGCCCTATGTGGAAGCGGCGGGGACACGGCTTCCTGGGTGGAACTACAATGTGTCGCATCACGGGGATTGGGTAGTGCTGGCCAGCGAGCCTTCGGGTACAGTGGGGACAGATGTGGTGTGCTTGCAGGATCGGCCTTTTCAGGCCATGACAGCATCGGAGTATATCGACCTTTTCCGCCGTCATTTGACGCCGGCAGAGCGCGATGGATTGGAGGGATTGGCACCGAAAGGGGAGACTGCTCAGTATCGTGCGTTCTTCCGGGTGTGGGCGATGAAGGAGGCTTATATCAAGGCATTGGGAGTGGGATTGTCGTTTCCCATTCGACGATTGGAATGCAGTATCCTGGACGTTGGGAAGGATTATTTGAAGAGGGTAGAAGATGAAGGGGAAGAGGAGGAGTTGATGATGGATGGGTATGGCATGGCCGATTGGAAGCTTCGGTTTTTGGCTTTGCCGCCGGATGGATGTTATTTGTGGTGTACCGCCGTGGGACCTGCGCCCTCTCCTCATTTCCAGGATGTAGGAGGTATCGGAGGGACAGCAGCGGTGGGTATAAGCACGGTCGATGGTGATTGTAACCCATGCAATGGCTACTTCTCTACCGTCCCCTTCTCGGCAGCGGCAAGTCAAGATGCTGCGCTGTTAACGGCAACGGCAGCGGCAGCAGCCACCAAGGCGCCGGCATCGGGCCATACACAACAGAGGTTGCGGAGGCAGTATCACGTACTTAGCATTCGAGATATTTTACCTTGGTCGGTTCAAGCTGAGTGGGATGCCTCAGGAGGAGGAAGTGGTAGCACGGAAGCAGCAGCAGCAGCAGCAGCAGTATCCGTGTCAACTCGAGATTGAGAAATGTAGCATACTGTATGTGAATGAGTCCTGAATAAAAGAAAAGTACTATAATATCAACTTCATCACAACGAGACATTCAGTGGTCCCGTCTCTCTCTGTGTGACACCATGTGACTGCCTGCAGCGACACGGTACCTTGCTTCCTTCCTTGGGTGTGTAATTTGCTCTTCCGAAACACACGCCTCTCATCGAATAATCGCATTTTGGCTCCAAAAGTCCACACTCTCCAAATACTTCTCCCTGACCAATTCCACACCCGACCCGCCATACTCCCTGCCCAGGGCATTCCTCAGCATCGTTATCGGCTGCATGGGCAACTCATGGTCCGCGTCTTGAGCCTTCACAGAAATGATGCCCCACGGCGCGGTTTCGTGAGAGGCGGCCTTGTCGGGGTTACCCATGTCAGCGTTCTCTTTTCGGATCTGCTCCCGGCTGTAGAGGATGATGTCGAGGTGCGTCGCCCGTCTGGGGGGCACGAGGTCTTTCGGGAAGAATCGAACCTGGTGGAGGAAGGGGGGGTGGGAGGGGCATGACAGAGTCAACAACATTCATGTTCATCTGACAAGTGAAAGAGGACCCATGACGAAGGGTTGCCGAACCACAAGCAAACGCATAAATACGTTTTTAGTGCACGTACCATCACTGGCAGCTCTTGCTCTGTCCTTGCCTCATACACAGAACGCAGCAAGTGCTCATTTTCGGGCGTGATGGGCGCCGTACCAGCCGTCAACCCCGCAAAATTGGGCATAAAAATATGCTTACAAAATGGGGCGTAGCCATCCGCTAGGTGTGGATTAGCATGATAATACGCATTTACTCTCGCTTCGAACTCGGCAGGGGGCATGGTGATTTTTGAGCCACCGTATTCAGGCGAGAACTGTCTGAGACAAAAATCGTCGACGGTAAGGTTGTACACGCTTTCCGCGGCCATGCTGAACTGCGTGATTGGATGGTAGCTTAAGATTAGGACGAGGGAAATGTCAATTTGATGAGCTATCCCAGAGACGTACCCGTCGACAGAGGGGAGATGGACGAGCCTTCTTGAGGGAGCTGATAAGCGCGCCCGATCCCACAAAAGCCGATGATGTGACGAACGAGGGTGACCCACCCACCACTATGAAGAGGATTTTGAAAGGATGCGCGTCAGAATCATATACCCGCATGCAATTGACAGGGGAAAGGATGCCAAGCAAAGGAAGACATACGGGAGGGCGTTCTCGATGAGCACGAACCCTGTATTTATTTGGCTTCTCTGCAAAGAGGAATAGGCCACGAGGTGGGTTGAATCGTCAACGAAACCCTATCGCCTTTCACAACCGCGTTCTTTTGTCCAGCTCCAGCATTATTGACATACGTTTAGTCCATGTCGACACGTCAACGCCCCTCTCCAACCATCATGCACCTAGGCCCCTAAAGTTGCCCACCCTCCTTCCTCTTTCCATTAAAGAACGTACCAAATATTGCTAGGCTCCTCGACAAGGCAAAGGCTTTCATGCACTGCGTGTTGATGGTGATGCTGTGTCTTCCCGTGAAGTGTGTGCATGTTGTGTTGTCATATCTGAAACGACAGTGTTGCCACTCGCTGTCGGCGATGAGGGATGACGCGCCATCTTCGGTTCCCCAAGACCGCCCTCTCTCAGCCTCAGCGCGTGCCATGCACCTTCCCAGCCAATCCTCACACTCGCACCAGTCCCCTTACAACGGTTCACAGGTGTTTGTCCTTGCGGCCTGCGGTTTGCACGACTTCCCGCCTGCTGCCTGTATTCCCCGGCCTAGGTCCTCCTTCCAGTCGAGATCGTTTGAAGCCCACGGCCGCTCACAGCAGACGCGATGAAGGCCCTACCAATGGTCCAGGCGACTGTCACGGCATTTCTTGGTGCAACCTCGGGGGGCAGACACTCAGCTCTCTGGGGCTTGTCACGGTTGGGGCAGCGACCACCATGCCGAGAAACGGCGTCTCCTTTTTTGGCCAGCGGCAGCAGCCTCTTTCAGCGGCGGCGGTCGTTGTCGGTGCGAGACATGCATGAAGCCTTGACCGAGGTCAGCCCTGAGTTAATGATACAGCTAGCGGGCTGCGCGGTCATGGTTGGTACCGGAAAAGTGTTGCAGGTCAAGGAGGAGAAGGAAGGCATCGAGCCGGCTGCGCCTTGGGCGTTGAAGGAGGAGGGGCTGGAGAAAGCCGTTGATCTGTACCGGGACACAGCGGTGCGGTATTTTGGATACGCTAACGAAGTCGGGGAGGCGTTCCGACCATTGGTCCCTGCTCCCCTTGTGACATTCTCCTACTTGGTAGCCTTCGCCTATATTGCTGCTGATTCCTACTCACAGGGCGCGAAGGTGGTGGATTTACCGTCGGGGGGGGAATGGAAAAAGCCGTCTATGCTGGCAAGTGTTGACTCTTTGCTTTTTCAGATTATGGCTTCGGTTATTTTCCCGTCTTTCACCATTAATAGATGGGTGGTTTTTCTAGGGACGGCTCTCTCAGAGCTCCAACAGGATCAGTTTGCCAGCCTCCCACCCGAGCTGGTGCAATATCTGCCAACGGCTACCGGCCTGCTCATCATCCCTATAATTTGTGGACCTTTGGACGTGCTCACGCACCGGCTACTGGATGGTTCGTTTCGGTGGGTGAGTGAGACCATCCTGGCTAAGGATCGGTAAATGAACTAAACTGAAGACGGATGGGTTGTGATTGTGACGGCAGGAGAGGAAAACTGGGGCGAGAACAAGTGCATTTGATTTACGACGTGCCCCCTCCTCTTTTCCCTCCTTCCAGCAAGGAGAAGAACGGCAATTTTGGTGCATTCTAAATCAAGTGTAATAAAAGAAGGGGGCCGCTCCGTCCTTCCTTCCCCGGTTATTGAGATGTGTTGGCTCAAGAAGAATCAAAGCCAAAGTAAAGATGGGTGAAATGAACAGTGACTGGGACTCCCCAACTGCGATCTTCGTTCCTGATCGAATTGCCCCCCCCACATGCTTTCTTGGGGCTTCCTGGCCGCGAGACCAATCCCATGTATGCAACCTGACATCTGCCCATGTCATACATTTCCCTCCCAAGCTTTCCTGTCCGGCCACCTAGTCACATTACAGGCGGGAGGGAGCCGACGTGGAATGGTGGGCAAAGTAGGAAGATGCCTCGTCTCGGAAAGTTTGCTGGATTTCAGTGCATCGGTGAGCATCGGAGTCCAGGGCACCGGAGTGCATCGGCATATATCATCATCATCATCATCATCATCATCACCATCATCGTCCCTGCCTCACACCCATCCCAACCAACTCTGCCTCGCCCATGACTGTGACTAGGACCGACAAAACCGGCTGACAAACTGATAAGAAATATTCCCATTCGAACTATAAGAAATTGCACTGATTTCATCATTCGGGGGCGCCACGTATTTCAGTGCCTTACCCCATGCATATTTGCCAGACAGTCGTCATGATGGACTAATGCAATAAAACATACTTCACGACATTAACCCCGACCCGACACTTGCACAACAGTAGCAGAAATGGGACAGCGCCTGAGCGCCCGCAAGTGTGGGGGAGGGAGCGCGGACCAGGGTGCCGATGCATTGCTCTGGGACCTTTTCCCGACTTCCATTTCGAACCCAGCCACCCTTTCTGAAGACCCAGAAGAAACGCGCTTGCACGCGTCCATGGCAGAGCTTCTACGAGAAAGTGTATTTTGCCTCCGGGCCGTCCGCGAGTACAAGGAGAATACAGAGTTGCTGCGCGCCGCCATGGCGTCGCCCAAGGATGAAGTCCTCCAACTCCAGGGGTTTTCCTCCCTCTTGCCGAGTATTGTCAACATAAAAAGGGCATACGACCTCTCCACACGCCTAGCCGACGAGCTTCCCCGTCTCCTAAGCTATCTAGCGGCACGAAGAGCAAGTTTACGGAAGCATCCAGCCCTCTTCAAGCAGCTAGCAGACGTCCTCGAGTTTTCCCTGTCGTTTGATTTCGAAAAAATGGGACGGCCCGCGCTGCAAAATGATTTTTCGTACTACAGGCGTTATCTTGGCAGGATGGCTCCTTTGATTGGCGGAGGGGGGCCCGCGGTGCCAGAGGCCGAAGCGGGGATCATCTCACTTTTTATGGCGCAGAGCTTGCCGATGACGATGACTGTAGAAAAGGCCTTGAAGGATGTTAGTAAGGCGCCAGCAGGAGAGGGGTTGGGCAGTGTATCTCAATCGGTGCAGCTGGTGGGGTTACTGGCGAATGTGACATGTGATTTGGCGTTAAGGCCGGGGGTGGACGATGAGCTGCGGTGGTATGCCTTGCGGGTGATGACCTCCTCAGTAGTGATCTACGACCGAGTGAGTGAAACTGGGGTGTTTAACCGTCGGTCACCCGTGAGGACACGGAAGTGCCTGCGGACCCTCCGGAAAGAGCAGGAAGGTACAACAGGGGCAAGTGAAAATGTGTCATCATCGGTCCCCCTGGCGAAGCAATTGCTTGATTCGGTCAAGTATTCCACCCTTCATCTCCGGGATGGGTCCACCCCCGGCTACATCCGCACCCTTTTGAGCGACTAGGAGGAGGGGTGGCGAAATAGTGAGGGGGAAACCTTATAAGGGGCATTTGTGCATATATGTATACATATATATTTGTTTGCCACAAAATAAGAAGGGAAGAGAGGCAGCAAGACGGAAAGCCGTGGCGGGTGAGGAAAGTGAAGGAAGTGTGTGTGGAAGTGAGTGGAAGTGTAGAAGAGAGTGCGTGTGTATGATAGGAAGTGTTTCTGGTGGCTGGCTTGACCAATGTTGTTGTCATGCCCTCTCACCCAATGAACAAACAAAACGATCAAGTTTTTAGTTACAAGGAGCGAGGCTTGAAGTGTGTGCAACCTGGTCTTATCCTACATAAAGTACTCCACATTTCTCCATTTTCATATATCGTGTTGCTGTCCTTGCTTTGTATGCGTGTATGACTGTTTTGTGAGGGAAAGCTAGGTTGGCCCCACTGGTCCCCACTGGAACCCACAGGAACCCACTGGAAGGCCACGAACAGGACATACCGACCTGGCTTCCTTCTCCAATTTTGACCTGCTCCAGATCTAGCCATATCTAGCCCTCCCTCTCACATGCTGCTCACTTCATCTTCCTCTCCCCTTCAACACGAAACACAGACCACCAACGTGATGAAGAGTATGTCCGCGGCTTTCGCCATTTCCATCGTCATCGGATCTAACCGTGGCATCGGATTGGAGCTATGCAAGCAGTTACATGCACGAGGGGACTGTGTGGTGGGGGTGTGTAGGAAAGCGTCAGACGAACTTAAAGGGCTCGGTCTTTGGAAAGTAGTGGAGGGCGTGGATGTCACCAAGGATGAACAAGTGCGCTCGCTCGCGACACTTGACTTGGGTGGTGGCGCGGTTGACTCCTTGTTTTTGAATGCGGGGATCGGCGATGGGATTGAGGACAGCTTGGGCAATCTGGATTACGCACAGATCATGCGGTCTTTTGATGTGAATGCGTGTGGACCGCTGCGGTGTGTGCAGACGCTCTTGCCGCGTCTGAAGAAGGGAAGCAAGGTAATCGAGTCTGCGCGGAGGAGGAGGAGACGGGGTGAGAACGTGAATGAGAAGAAGCGGGGGGGGAAAGGCAAGTAAAATAAATGCATGCTTTCTTCACTCCCACTCACCACGAGTACTGGTTCACATCACACTCCTGTAAATTCAGGTTCTCCTTGTCACCTCGAGGATGGGCTCTGTGGATGACAACACCTCGGGCGGGTCTTATGGATATCGAATGAGCAAGAGCGCCTTGAACATTGCGGGCAAGAGTCTTTCTTTGGACCTGCACCCAAAAGGCGTAAGCGTTCTTGTCCTTCACCCCGGATTTGTCAAGACAGATATGACCAGGCCGTATTGGGGTGGAAGAGGCATTGTTTCCCCTGCCGAAAGTGCAGAAGGGCTGATCAAACGTGCCGATGATCTGACGTTGCGAACTTCTGGACAATTTCTGCACGCATTGACAGGGGAAGTGTTACCGTGGTAGGGGAAGAGAGACAAGAGTTGCTAATAGTCTGTTGTTGGGCACGACAAAGAAAGAAGTAAGGCACGAACCCAACGATGAAATTTATGCTCTTCCTCAAATTTTGTGGCGGGAAACTGATTCGAGCAAATCACTCTTGTTTGCTGTCCCTTGCGGAAGAAATGTGTGTGCGGAGCAGATGGCCCATAATTCTTCAACTCTTGCCCCAGCTCGACAGCACCTCATACCCGGAGGAATGAGGCTTGCATCATTCAAATCCCCTGCAATGCCTAACCTAATCCCAGCTCCATACAATACACACAGCCTCATGCAATTCTGCCATCACCACAGAACAGTTGACGAGCTGAAGCTTTCTTCACGCAGTCACAAGGAGAAAGCAGGGACGCAACCTGTCAGTTAGCCCAACCAGCCAGGAAGCCCGCACTCTCACATCAATCGCTCGAGAATAGCGATTTCCTCATGGCCTCTTCACACCTGTCCTCCGCATCCCTGGCCATGACAAGCAGCGGAAGCAACTACAGTAGCAGCAGCGGGAAGTATTGCTTTGATTCGAGGGACTTTGAGGCGAGTGAGTTTGATGCGGCAAGTTTTGTGACCGCGGCCAAAGAAGTCTCGTCGTTAGAAGTTCTCCGAGACCACTTACGGTGCTACCAAATGGACCTCCGGGAAGAACTTTACCAAGTCATTAACCGTGACCTTGCGGACTACTTAAATTTATCCTCCCAGCTTTCGGGCGTCGAGGCAGAGGTCCTAGAGATACGCGCCCCGCTTGAGGAAATGGCTACGCATGTCCATGAGACCCGGGACTTTGCGGCGAGCAAGCGGCAAGCCTTACTGGCCCAGTTGCGACAACGGGGGGTTCTGCAAAGTCGGAAGGCAACTCTCGTAAAGCGTGTCAGGTTTTTAAATACACTGGCTGATGTTGAAATGCTGTTGGGCATGCCAGGCGCCCGAAGTGGTGGCAACCCAGGCGCAACAAATACAAATACCACCCTCCGCGACGTGGGTGAGGCCGTAGATGTGGCACAGCTAACGAAGCACTGCGAGGTTTTGGAACGCCTGTCACAAGCCTGGATAACACTGATAATGGATTTGCACTGCTTTCCCGACACGGAAGAAGAGGATGACATGCCAACAGCCTCGAGCATGGGCCTGCGGCTTCTGCGCGTTGAAAAGTCGTTGCTAAAACACCTGGCCGCCACCCTTCGCACAGTCATTTGTCCTGAAAACCTCACTATTTCGCTGAGTTGCCCTGCGGAGAGTACTCAAGTCGGAAAAGATGACAAGGAGGAGTCACAGCAAGTTTCCCCCAAGATGAACATTGACGGCTTGAGGCATTGTCTTCGGGCCTTCGTTGTGCTGGGCCGTGGGGACGAGGCGGAGAAGCAAACCTCCCGCTTGCTTATGCTACCCTTCATCGACCTTAACTTCACGCAAGGTCGGCTTGACGGTGGCTTCCGTGGATCGTGTTCCGGTCTTGCCTCCATCTACGCTGCGTGCATAATCCACGTCCAGCAGAACCTTCGTCAGATCCTCGTCGTCGGGGAAGAATGCGCTTTTTCGTCATCGGCCTCGTCCTCGGCTTCACCGAAACGAGGGTTGGATCTGCTGTGTAACTCTGTGTGGCGGCCCATATACCAAGCACTGTGTGCTCGCTTAGGTTCCATTTTTGCTCCGGGGATCGCCAGCATCCTGCATGCCAACTACGTCACTTCCATGGCCTTCCTCAACGACCTCGCCACCCTCACAGGCTCCCAGTGTACGGCCGCGCTCCACGCGCACTTACAAGCTCATACAATCACAAAGGAATTTCACAGCAGATGGAATCTGCCCGTGTATTTTCATCTTCGTTTTAGTGAGGTCTCCTCGTCGATTGATCGTGCTCTAGCCGAGGCAGCGGGAGGGCTCCTGCTGGTGCCCGCAGATGAGACGGGCACCGGTGGCAACTTAACTGCCAGTCCGACGACTGTCATAGGAGCAGCAAGGAAGGCCTCTCGCACACTGCCTGAAGCTATCGTCACTCCTTTTCCTAAAAATAGAAAGGAGGACGCGATCTCGGCACAGTTCCACCACCCCATTTTTGTGACTGTCTGGCATGCCCTTCTAGGGCTGTGGGAGCCCGACGTCTTCCTCCCTCTCTTAACCACACGTCTCTTTAAGCTAACCTTGCAAATTGTGGGACGGTTCAACCTATGGCTGGAAGAGATGTTCGATATTGTGGAGCAGCAGCAAACTACAGGAGCAGCAGCTGGGGGATCAAGGAAGGAAGGGCTGGGAGGAAACGAATTACGGCATTTTGTGCGTGCCGACACCCCGGATGATATTGTTAACGTGTCATGGGATGCCTGGCTCTTTTGTCAGGAAGCAGCGCGGGAGCAGTTGGAAAGACAGATCGTGCACGCCGTGCGACGACAACGGCCGTCAACCGTGACTGAAGGTGCGGAGAAGGGAGCAGCAGCAGCAGCAGCAGCCACCGCCTCTGATGTGCAAGTTATCGTCCGGGAAGGGCTTGCTGAAGCCTTGAAGCCTTTCGAGGGATTGGTTCGACGGGGATGGCAGGCCATCCATTTTCACGTGGTGGCACAGTGTGTCACGGTCCTCCAGGCCGTGCGGGGCATCACTGCGACCTACCGCATGACCAATAAGCGCGCCCCCGAGTGGGCTTCCCCCTATGTAAGTAAGATTTTGGATCCGCTACGAGCTGTGGAGCCCGACGTGGCGGGGAAGATCCCTCCTTATGCGTTGGAGCCGCCCGGATGGAAAGTGGAGGTCCTGGAGGCGGTCTTGTCCCATTACTTAGAGGCTACTCGAGAGCTTTTGAATTCGGTCGAGCAGATGGAAGACGCGCTCAAGAAGCGGAAGCAACGCACAGGCAAGCCGCTGGGCGCTACGGGGGAGGGTGGAGAGAGACCGGTGAGGGCCCTTTCGGATTCGGAAAAGATCAAGTTGCAGCTCTTGTTGGACGTGGTGGCTTTCGCGGAAGAGATGAGGCAGGCAGCTGCCGTGGATGATCCCATTACCAGCTGTGGGTGCTACGTCCAACTATTGCAAACTGTGGGTGCCGCCCGTCATTTCTTGGGGCGTGACGATGTCAAGGTCACTCTACCTGCAGCTATGCAGGCCTTTTTTGCTTCTTAGTCTGCACCTTGAAACGGTTACGGAAATATTGTAAGAATGAGGCGCGTCAAGTGCATCCACCGAAAACTGAATAAAATTGTTTGTATAGAGGCATGCATCGTACCCGTACTCTTTGCTCTTCCTAGGTTGCTTTCTATTGCTGTTCCATCACCATCGTCTTCACGCCGTCGCCACGACCCGTGGATAGTTCTAGGATCGTAGGATAGCTACGACAGAAAAGAAGATCTTTTTTTTTGAATCTCAACGGCGTGCGTCTCAACGGATTGTATTCCTAGAAGCACGAAGCAATGCCTTGCCTCTTCCTGTCTGTTGCTGAGACGTTGACTGATGCTACGACCGAAATTCTATTTTTCATACTACCTGGCTACTGCACTGTCCATTCCTGGATTGATTTGCCCCATTTTATGCTTGCCTTAGATGCTTTTCCCCCTCCTGCATCCCTTACTGCTTGTTCTCTACCGGAAACAAGGGAAGCAAAGCAAGCCCCTGTCAACCACTGCTTGCACGTCTTGTATGACTTCGATGGCACCGACAAGATTCCTTTCATGCACAGAAAAGGCGCATCTGTCTGCCCTTTTCATCTCCGCCTTATGCTCGTGCGGTTGACGTCCTGCGCATTCATGGCCTTGGCTTTCCTCTTCCCTCTTGCATACGTCCCCGCCTTTCTTCTCTGACACTTGCCTGGCACTAGAGGACTGCACTCAAATCCCAACAACAGTCTCTCAACTCTTACATACTACAGACAAATATAGTGCGCTTTGCTTGCCTCCAGTCTGGCCCTCCCATCCAAAAACGCCATGTTGGCTATTGCTCGCTTCCCTCACTGCTCCCCGATCTTCATCCTCACAGCCGCTCTCACCTTCTCCATGCCTCCTCATACGACCTCCATCTGCCACACAACATTCACAGGTTCTGATCCAAAGCATATACAGACGACGGTCCGTCTTTTCCCTAGAGGGATGAGGACCCACATGTCTCGCCGTCGGGTCCTCTTCTTCCTATTAAGCTCCACTGCGTTGCTTTGCCAGCTAGCCACGGCCACGGTTGCCGACGTCAATACAGAAGATGAGCTTGCCTTTTTCACCACATTAGGTTTCAAATGCAAGGAAGTGGAGGAGGGCAGTGGGCCCGCCGTGGGCTGTGCGGTGGGGGAAGAGCAGCTATCACTTGACATCTTCGATAAGGGTAAGTGAGAGGATAGGAAAGAAAGGTGGAGCACGGATGTCGAACTAAGGGATATGGACGTATGGATATCGGATGCTTCTTCAGTTGCTTGACTCGTCTTTCCCTCGAAATACGAATGACAGGCATCGGCCAAGTAGGAATGCGGCTGAACAACAGAGGGGGAAAGCGCTCTGTGGTGAGTGAGATTTATGTGGTTGACGAGGCAGGCTTAATGAGGCCGGACTCGCTGGCCTTGCATAGCGATGGCATGATACACTTTCGGCAGTCAAAGAAGGGTAAGTGAGAAGATGGATAAAGAAGGAGGAACGGAGGGCGTGTGAAGTACGTGCGAGTGAAAGGTTCCATACTTGCTGAAGCGCTTCCCTTTCCTGCCTGTGTATTGTTCAAATTGACGCTCGCTCGAAATTGATTCTGAATATATTGAGTTACACCTCCGGTTTCCCTGCTGCTGCCCCTTCTCCCCGGCCCACTTGCACAGAGTATGCCTTTCCCGCCCTGAGTGCCGAGGATAAGCAACCACAAAAGGCGGATCTGGCCCTGCTCCGACGCAAGGAGGTCTCGAAGGTTGGCCGGTTCTTGAGGAGTAACGGCGTGAGCAATGGGAACGGGCCTCTAACTCTACTTATGAAGTAAGTACCCGCTGGCATCCTGTTCCTATTTTTAGCTCCTTTCCTATTCCTGCTCTTTACTCATCCCTTTTCTTGCTCCTTGTCTTTCTTTCAAGGACCACCAACGCCGCACTGGATGCTGAGCTTGTGGCAGAAGCCTCCCACGAGTGTCTCTTGCGGATTGCTGTCGTCTTGACTGATTTTGAGACTGATCCCCGGGCTGGAACCACTTTCTTGTCGAATTGTCTGTCGAGTACATAGAAGGGTAAGGAGCATAAGTAAGTCTACCAAGCACGAAAACATGACAATGCACATAAATCGACATTGCAGAGGAAGGGGAAGAGGACGCGGCCATAAAGAAAATAACAGAAGCGTGGAATCAAGGCGACTTTCACGAGCATCTACTTAAGCTTGTGCTTTGTATCTAGTGTGCTGAATACTGCCTCTTCATTTTCATTTTCATTTTCATTCATTTGTCTTTGTGCGGAGCACCTCATTTGATTCATTCAGTCATTCATGTGTACATTCATGTGTACATCCTCCCTCCCTTACCGTACGGGGCAGAGGTCTGATCTCCCGTACATCAATCAACGAATCCGTCACACTCAATCCGTATACCGCAACGATTTACTCGTCCTCACACTATTCTTGATTGCGGCGGGAGCAACCTCGTTTTCCTGCTCGCCAGACAAGGGGGAAGGGGCTCCTTCCCCTGCTTCATTGCCGCCCAGCTTGTCCTTGGCTAGGGCCGCTCGGTACTCCCGCACAAACCATGTGACAGATCCCCACAGTCCCATGGTCAAACCGGACATGACGAGCAGGTGAATGCGCACGTGGCCGTCGTTGTGCTGGGCTGTGTAGAGGAGGACGGCCAGGAGCGCGCCCAGGCACTTGTGCAAGAAGGGGATGACGATCTCCGCTGAATCCCAACCGGGCTTGAGCAGAGACTGAAAGAGGCCCAGCTTCTTCGGAGTGGTTTCGAGACGCTGCCGCTGCGCTTGGATCTGGGAGGATGTCGACATTATGGCTGATGATGAAGTGACTACACAACTTCACTATAGTAAAGATGTCGAGTCAAGTCAAGAGATTTGACTTCGAAAATCGAGATGTAGTCTCAATTAAGGTTTGAACGATGTGTCTGGACATGGGAGTGGACGAGGTGACATCGGAATATGTAAATTGCAAGCATATGACTAGCTTTTTCGTGTGAGAGTATGCATGGACGATATCAACTCTCCACCGGCACCCCCCCAGTAGGCTTCTTCTTGTTGATTGCTTTGATGCGAGCAAGCTTTTCCAGGTGTCTCTGTCGATGCTTTTCCGTCAGTTGGCATAAAGTTTAGGTACACACCGTCTCGGATGTCGTGGTTGTGGCATGGCTTGCCTTTCAATTCGGGCTATTGGACGACGGCATCATCTCATCTCTCTTCCACACTATGTCCCCCTTCCTGAACACACTCAATATACGCACACAGCTCCCCTCCACCACCACAACAACACACTTCCCACCACGAGGTTCTTCTAGGACAGCCGGCAGTCATGTTTTTCAAGGACTTTGGGCGGTCTACGGCAGGTAGGCAGGACAGAAATGGGGGGCGGGAGGCTGTCCGAATGTCTTGGACCTGCACTCATTTTTCGCACCCTCACACATCGTTCCCCCGAAAAAGACTTGTTCAATGACGATTTCAGCTACAAAAGAAAGCTTAAGATCAAGCTTCCCACACCGGACGGCGTGGTAAGTGTGTTTCTGTAAAGGGAGAGTTGCTCCATCCCCTCCCCCTGCTCATGCCTCCCGCCCCCCCTCTTTTTGTGCGTACGGCGTACGGCAGTGTCTTTTGGTGACTCCTTGTCTCGAGTTACTTTTGAGCGGACGCTGGCTTTCCTTATCTCTTCCTTCCTCCCACATATTACCTTTTTCTCAGACCTGGACGAGCGAAGGGGAGCTTTCTTCAAAGGGAGTCATGGCGAAACTGGCCGCCAAGTACAAGCACCCTTCCGGCATCTCCCTGGACAAGTTGGAGTTTAAGACCGATGGCCGCATCCTGGGAGAGGCCTCATTGGACGTTGACAGCAGGTTGAAGCTGTGGGTGAGCGCGGAGGACGGGCGACAGGATGTGGGAAAGCCCATCAAGTCGCATGGGAAATTGGGAGTCGAGTACGTGAGCCCCGGCGTGTTGGTAGCACAGAGTGACGTGGACGTGGTAAATGGTCCGACGGTGAATGGCTCGGCAGTCCTAAGCCTAGGGGGGGAAAGCAGGGTGTTGGCGGGTTTCCAGGCCACGTATAACACGCAATTGGACGAGAAAGATCAGAAGCCGGAATTCCTCGATTACAACGTGGGCTTGGCCAAGGTCAACAAGAGCTGGGAGGCGTCGGTGCGGTCATTTAATAAGGTTTCCAATCTCCAATTTTCCCTTCTCTCCCGCGTGAACCCCCAAGTGACATTCGGGGCGCAACTTGATTACCAGGTGGATAAAAACACCCAGGGCATGACGATTGGTGGCTGCTTCCGCCCAGACGGCGACACGCGCCTGTCAGGAAAGATCTCCTCCTTGGCCTTACTTTCGGTGGCGTACGCGCAGAATCTCAGTCCTTACGCGCACCTCTTGTTGTCGGCCGAGGTGGACGCCAAGGACTGGGCGTCTGATTCGCATAAGTTCGGACTGGGGCTCACGCTGAGTACATGAGAAAATGGAGGGAAAACAGAAGGAGGAGAAAGATTAAATGATCGATATATAAAGTGAAATGGGGAAGGAGAAAGGGAGGAAGAGAGGGGGACAGACAGGAAGAAAGAATTGGAGAGAAAGGGACACGATACAGTAGCAGGAGCAGAGGACAAAGAGTTGGCCAGTTCCCACCCGAAGATAGGCGTCTCTCTTGTCAAAAGACAAAGAGAAGGAGGTTTTATTTTTCTCTATTCGAAAGGCGAAGTAAGGGAGGTTTAAGTGGTGGTTTAAGTGCCCAGAAGTGGTGGAAAGAGATCATTCAATGACAGCGCAATATTGGTATTACTAGACCTACGCACAGTTATGATTTAAGGGGAAATATATGCAAACCAAAACCTGTGATAGGTCTCTGTAGTACGACCGCCCCTGTCATTGTTAGTGATTGTCCGTAGTCTGTCAAGGCGTACACTTTAATTTCTCCGTTCTTTTCTTCGAGTGGAGTTGATGCGGCCCACCCACCGACGTGCTGTGTAATCTTTTTTGTCTGCCTCTTTCCACTGCCCGCCAACATTTGTGGCGATCCTCCCCCTTTAACTTTGATGTCTAAAATTCAAAATATTACAACAAACTGTACACATTGACGTTGACAAAAAGAGAACGAAGCGAGATGAGGAACGTGGTTGAAGGTGCCTTGTGAATCCTCATCGCCCGATAGCTATGCGTGGGATGAATTTCCAAGGCGGAGGAAATCTTCCGGATGAAGTGTAGAACATGCACGAGGAGGAGGAAGGGGAAGAAAGCGACAGGCGCGAGCTCCCTAGCTCCCTAATCAGTGATTCCGCCCATGATCCCATGGCTGAAAATAGAAACGCTCCTCGAAGCCCTTGATAATTAAACTCCCCGTTATCCCCAACACCGTTAAGAATCCCCCGGCTAACCGCGTGTACACACTCTGTCCCAGCAACCCCAGATAAAAAGCCATCACCGACATGAACCCTATCCCATGCCTCAACCTCCCCAAATTCCGTAACGCCCCCCTGCACACTTTACAATGCGCCGTGTGTGAGGCATATCTATCCAAAAGTGTCCGTCGATCCGGGGTCTGCGGAAGCGACGACGGTAAACCAGATATAAGCCACTTCGGCGTGCCAAAGCGCGCGAGCCATTTCCGGAGGGCGCGCACGGAACCATCAGCAGCGGTGGGCATGTAATAAGTCTTATCGACGTCTTGGACAGTGCTTGGGTCGAGCAATGCCCGCTCCCGTTCTTGTCCGTGAAGGAAGACAGTGTCGCTGTCGAGCACGCGAAGAATGCGTTGGTGCTCAATCCACTCGGGAGGCCATCGGAGCCAGGCCAAGGGAGGGAGGAAGTAGTTGCGGAGGAAGCGGTAGATGACCCGAGACCGGCCGGGGCCAGTGGGCACGGCATATGTGACTATGCGGATGAGTCGTTCGCGCTTGGGGAGAAGGGGTAATTTGTTGAGAATCTCCGTGACGTTAATGACTTGATAAAGAAGGGTGGGGGGCCGGAAGTGGAGGGACTGGGCGACTTTCACCATGGGGGGGAGGGTCCGTTTGCGTCGGTGTCCTCCCGGGTCTCCGTGTGCTGCTGCTGTTGCTGATTCCTCCTTGTTGTTGTCATCGTCGTGTGCATCATCTACCAAAGAGCCTATACGGTGCTGATCCAGGTTCCCGCTTCCGTGCTCGACAGTCTTTGGCTCTTGGCGTTGTTGTCGTGCCGATCCTCCTCCACCTGCTGGTGCAGCTTCTGCTACCGAGGGGAGCATGCGGCGGCGCTTGGGAAAGAATTGAGCGGAATCAAAGCCGTCATTCCGGATCTCGTCTACCTTTATGTCAATAAAGGCGGCCTGATTACGATTGCTGATGATATTGTGGTGGGCGAAGGGGAGATGGGAGGGGTCGATGCCGTTTTCGAGCAGGGTTTCGAAGCCATACTGTTTGGGGGATCGGGTGCCATGGGAATAAGGGATGGAGAAAAGTGGACGCCGCGGGCATGCATTGAGGGATTTGTCGTGGCCCACAGACGAAACGGGACATCACTCAACGTGTCCGTCCTCCACACCTCCTCTTCCTCGCACCCACCCATGAATGTATACAAATGACGTACCGGCATATCTCGACAAACCACCAAATACGACATTGCTTTCTCGTCTACGTCCTCCATCAGCGTCGGCTTTACTACCTTTGAAGCCGCCAGGCCCTTGTCCGAGGTGTCTGGCCACACCCAAATCATGCCTTGAGCCTCTTGCGAGGGCAGGGCCGTGGCACACGCGCGTGTCGAACGCCTAGCAGTGGCCTCACTTTGGTCGGCGTCTGGGTCCGCCTGCGGAATTTTGCTACACGCCCCCGAGCCGCCGAATTCCCAGCCGTGGTACGCACATTGCAAATGACCCGTCTTGCTGTCTACCCGGCCTTCGGACAGCGGGGCCATGCGATGGGGGCATCGATCGATGAAGCATCGCCAGGCAGGAGGATTACCGCTGGCTGCTGCGGCGGCCGCACCCTCTTTCCATAGCACCAAGTCGCGACCCAGCAACGTCACTTTGGTCGGCACGGCACTGTCTAAATCCCGAGTCAGGGCCACGGGGTACCATTGTTTCCACCAGTCAAATGCTTCATGGACATCGTCATTGCTGCTGCTGCCCGTGAAGGCTACGGAAGACGATGTTGGTGTCGTGGCTGATACTAAGTTCGAAGTCCCAGCGGTGCTAGCCCGGCGACTCTGTTGTTTCGGAAATAAAGATTTTGGCAACTGTCCCCCCACAAACGCCTGCGAGGTGTACGGCAGCACTAGGCCCAAGACCATGAGGAGGGGAATTGACATCAGCAGAGTCATCCTTGAGCTTCCGGCGATGGGGTCTTGATGATGGCGGGCGGCAAAGGGCAAAAGAGGGCCACCAGGCACGACACAGTAGTGTAAAGGGCCCAATCGCTTTGCCAAATTTGTCTTGCAGCCTGTGCTTCCGGTGCTGGTGTGCTGTGGGATGGGGATGTGAAAGCTCGGAGGTCGAGGGAGTACAAGGGAGTTTGTTTTAGCGATTTAGATGAAATACGCCCCCACAACAAAACATGCACGCACATTTGCGATGCTAATCCACCTCTGTACACACCGAAACACTGCGACAGGTGGAAATCAACAAGAGGGCCTGTAATCTACCCATGCCCAGGGGTGGAGAGAAGACTTTGCGCTGGGTTGGCGCAGAAGCACCAAACCTCTGAGCTCTTGCCGCCTTGTTCTTCCTTTTGCTAGTCCGCCTGCACCACACCGCGATCTCTAATTGGGTTGCCACTTACGTGACCCTTACTTGTCTCATCTTGCGATAAATTATTTGCACACTACGGCCTGGTAAGCGCAGCACAAACGCCGTCTCCTCCCGCGCTTCTTCTCATCACTTGAAGGAATGGGAGACCTGGAAGCAACCATCAAGGGCATTGGTGTCTCAGGCACTTTGGTGTATGTTGCTATGCTGCTCTACATCACGTGGCGGACATGCTTTCTCCTCTTTCTCCAACCACCCCCAGCGACTGCCTCCAGACAACAGCAGCTAACTTTGCCCGCCAAGAAAAGCTTCCATGTCGCCTTGTTCTTTTCAGCGTTGCTCGACCTGAGTTATTACGCTAAACTATGTACAGGGGCGATTACTAGCACTTCATTTTCGCTACACCTGATGGCGCTGTGGGCGGAGCTGACGGCTTTCAGTTGCGTCGTCGTGGTCTGGTCCCGAGTGCTAAATGCGGCTAAAGAGAAAGACAGCGTCTTGACGTACGTGATCGCCCTCGATGGATTTGTCCTCGTGTGGACACTGGTGGTGATTTGCCTTGTGATTGTCGCCAAGGATAATGTCGATCAATGGGTCTCTCCAAGCAGTCAACCCTACATCTTTTTCTATCTAGTGCAAGCTCTAGCCCTACTCTCCTGTTGCCTCGCCCTCCTATATCACGGCATCCGCCTGCAGTACATCGTTAGGAATCACCCTCGTTGGGAGCCTCTGAGGAGGGAGAGGCGGATGCGGATTGTGCTACGAATCAACGCTGTCCTCTCCGTGTGTACTTTCTGCTTCCTCTTGCGCGTTGTACTCTTAATGGCTCATTTTATCCAAGCAGAAGCCCACCAACAAGCTCGTTTTCTGGACCCGGCCGCGTTAGTGAATTGGTATGTGTGGTGTAATTGGGTCCCAATGTGCATACCTGCTTCAGTTCTTCTCTTTATGATGAAAAACAATCCAGGGCGAGAACGAGGGAACATCGGGGGTGCTACTGATGGTGGAGGAGGGTTGACTTTGGGATTGGCAGCCCAAGCAGGAGGAGGGCAAGCAGGAGGAGGAGCTGAGACTGTAGGGATATTGCGTGAGTGGGAAGAACGCTTGGTCTCCCTAAATTCCTCGGGAAACACATCGATAAATCGGAACTACTGGCGGCCGAACTCGGCGAGCTTGTACAGCCCCCCTTCTCCGTCTGAGGTTGATGCTGTTGGTCCAATTTCGCCTGCGGCTGCTACTCCGCTGACGCCTGCTACTGCGATCAGTTGTGGGCGGAGCAAGCCAGCGGCGGTGTTGAATTTGGGGATGGAGCACAACGGGAGTAAGGAACAGGGTTCCGGATCAACGGAGGACGAGCCTTTGATTCTGGAGGCAGTATAAGTGTAATTTCATTATCTCTTGATTTTTTTTGGGTCTGTCGATAGGATTTCGGTGACGGTGAAGAAAACTAAAGAGAAGCCAGCAAGCTAGCGCGACACTTTTGCATGTAAGGATGTGTAGGTACAACAAAAATGAAAAGAATATATGAAAGTTGAAGCTGCTTTGTCATTTCATCTGCCTTAATTATTTCAGGTTAGATGTGAGATTTGCTGGCAGTTAAAGGTGGTTGGGGCCTCCTCACCTTGCGCTTTTCTCATTTCTGGTGCATCCGTCACTTTCTTTGATACACACCCTTAGTTTGCCATTGCTTGCTGCTGCTTAATGGCTTCTCTCGCTTTCTTCGTCCTTTTGATACATTGTTGTGTCCCCCGTGCATTCACAAGCTTTTTACAGACACCCATACAAGACCCATAGCACACGTCGGTTGCCCATCCATCTTCCCCTTATTCCACATTCATCATCAGCCACGGCCAGGAACGCGACGCATCCATCACAGCCGCGCCATTCAGTAAGATTGGGAGCTCTCCCAGAACTTTTCTCGGGACGTTTCCCACGACTAGGGAATGAACGAGTAGACAGGCTTTTCAAGCGCCTCGGCACCAAAGTCGCTATACGCATCCGCGCTCATCCAGCCCTCTTCCCCTTGTACCACCTTATGCGCACACGCGGCCACCGCCCGAGAAACGGCGGGAATATCCCGATAAATTGGAGACAACGGGTCCTGATTCCGGTCCTCCCCCCCGTTCTCTCCACTTGCATTTCCCCCCTCCAACATCCGCACATTGACTAAAGCTGCATATTCTTCCGGCAACGTCGCCTTCAGCTCGGCCATCAACCGCTCCGCGAAACCCGGGATACGACTTGTCTGCCCCGCCAGCAGCACGTGCGGGAGCATCGACGACCACAGGTCTAGGTCTAGATTTCGCAGGCTTTCCAACACGAGATCCGTCATTCCAAGGCTCGACCCTATATCCGGGAAAAGTTCAGGCCGGAAAAGCAATTCCCCACAATGGAATCGCTCCCGACCCACGCGCAACGTCAGTTCCTGTCCGTCCGAAAGCGGACTGCGGAAAATAACCCCATTCTCATTCAAACCTCCCGAATCCTCGGACAGATCCTCGGGCTCGGCCACGGTGGCCACGTTCAACCGACGCCCGGGTATGGCACTCTCCTCGGTTTTGATTTGATCCCTCTGGAACTTCATGACGTCGATCTTCTCCTGTTCAAACGATCCATGCCGCCCGATCTCCTCCTTAAAGTCCAGCGCAACGTATGCGTGCCTTTCCTTTATCCAACGCGCCACCTCTAGCATCTTCCGTTCAACCAGCGAGGAGTAAACCTCGTTCCGGCAAGAGAGAAGCATGTGAGACATGTAATTAGTTAAGTCTGACCCGCCTAGGGCTGAGGTTTGGATGCCCTTAGTGACCACGACTTGCTCGAAGACGGGGACTACACGCGTGGTGTCCTCCCCCACGTCTATGACCAAGGCGGTCACTTGCTTGGCAAGGGAGGAGAGAATGCTGGACTCATTGAGAAAGCGGACACTGTATTTTTGCGGAGATGGGGCGTGGGTTGAGAGGGGAAAATGAATATGTTTAAATTACACGCACAATGGTGGAACCTCCATTTCGCCTATCTTATTCTTACCTATACGCCTCACAGGCCTCAAACATGATCTCCACCATCTTCGCCCGTTCCTCGAGGGTAGTAGTGGCCTTGTAAGTCACCACAATAGGGCTCTGCCCCGCATCGACATTCATCTTATCCAGCACGTCCCTTAACAACCACTTAAGATCTGCTGGCCGCTCCAGCCTATCTCGGACAATTGGCGCCTCGAGCTTCAACGCCCCCCGCAACACGGGGTCTGGGTGATCAAGAGCGCAGTACCAAGCATCTTTTCCAACAAAAATACCGTCTCGACGGAAGCGGGCATACATGGCATTTGCCTGAATACTAGCATTCTGGACGATCGCCGAGAAGTCGGCTGCGACCTTCTTGGGCCTTGCCACTACGCAAGGGAAATGTGTGGGGTTGAATATTTCCGGCCTTTCCACCTCAATCCAGCCTGCACGAATGCGCCAGCTGCCGACTTCTACAAGGAAAAAGCGGTCGGGGACACCCTGGGGGCAGGTTGATGGTTGCCGCATTATCAAGACCGATGGTGATTCCAGCTGCAGCTTTTGCCCTTGATCCACCTCCTTCGAATTGCCCTTCAGCTTTCGTAGCTCGGTCATGAGCACAATACACTCCTCCTTCGCCGACTTGGCCTCGACCCTCCATTGCGTCAATTCTTCGGTAGCTGCGGTGAGCTCGACCTCCAACGCAGCCGCACGCTTGCGGGTCTCTGCAAGGGCCGCTTCTAGGGAGGACTTCTTCTTACTGGTCTGGTACCGCAGGGCAGCAATCTCTTCTCGGGCCGCTTGAGCACTGGCTTGGCTCTCCGTCATCTCCTCCTTGATCAACAGAGCTTCCTTGACCGCGGCGGCTTCACGCAAGCGGGCTTCCGCCAAAGCAGCCCCCAGCAATGTGAGCTTACTACTGCTCTCCACTTGAGCAAGCCCCTCCTCGGCCTCCAACGTCCGGATTCGAACCGGAGGCAACTGACTGTCAGCTCCTTCTCCTACATGCACCGTCCCGGCCACTTCATTCCATTGTGCCGACCGATCATTCAAAACCTCGATATTCGCGTCCCCTTCAGTCAGCATGGATTGGCTTTTGACCTCCCCGTCACGCGATGAAATGCCATCCATCTGCACTATTTCGGCCTCCTTCAATCGCACCATTTCGTGCTGAGCGGCGTCCATTTGCGCAACAAACTCCGCCTCCCGTGACCGCAGTTCGTCGAAAGACAACGATTTCTCGGCGGCTCTCTTCTGTGCTGCTTCGGCGTCCTCACGAATGCGGCTTAGCTCCTGTTGCACAGAAAGAAGCTCCGCCTGAAGTAAAGCCTCCTGCGATTTACCTTCTATCCGTGCCGTCTCGGCCTCTGTCTTCCATCGAGCCAATTCATCTTTAGTGCTCTGCACTTCAGCCATCAATTCCGCTTGCCGTGCTTGGAGCTCCGTCAGTGCGGTGAGGTTTTCCGCAGCCTCCTTCTGTGCTGCCCTCGCGGCCTTCAAAGAGCGGGCTAGCTCCTTCTGCACTGAAACAAGCTCGGCTTTGACTGAATCTCGGGACGCTGCTAATGAGCATAAGCCACTTTTAGCCGCCTCTCGCAATTCAGCGTTCTCCTTCTGTGCCGTTTGCTCCTTGGCTTGGCACGCCACAAGCTTGGCCTGGATCGCTGCCATTTTCTTTGTTCGTGCCGCTTCTTGTGCGCGTAGTTGTGCTAGGCTAGCCTCGAGCGAAGAAAGCTTACTGCTGCTGCCATCCATGTCGGATTCGGCAGATGATTGAGAGCGTGCCAGCTTGGCTTGAGCATGGGCCAACTCCGCTTCCAAGGTTCCAATGCGCGCCTTGCTCTCCATCTGAAGTATTTGGTTCTTGCCTTCTCCCTCAAGCACGCCCGCAAACTTCTGCTGCACACTGGAGAGCTCCGCCTGAAGCGAAGCCTGTTGTGACGACCCTTCTACCCGCGCCCGCTCGGCCTCCT